>ERZ808286.834-NODE-834-length-17747-cov-4.902272_pt1 | contig 17747 bp, 18 predicted proteins | sample MGYA00521276_ERZ808286 | MGnify/ENA primary metagenome ERZ808286 (study PRJEB31516, sample SAMN03275607) | gut metagenome | biome: mammalia-associated habitat; material: feces | host: Papio cynocephalus | place: Kenya | collected 2012-08-01 ... | reverse complement strand
AAACGTACAGGATAAGTGGGCTGCATATAACACAACCACTCAATCCAATATAGTAAGTAAACATAGTATAACAAACATCATCTTTAAAACGAGACAACTATGAGCAATGAAGTAATGACAAGAAACAGCGAGTGGATGAACCACATCGTGAACCACCTCAACCGAATGGTTGACAACTTTGAACGTGCCGTGATGAACTACCGCCCCATGCTTGGCGGTGAGCGGTTCATGACGGACAAGGAGCTTTGCGCCAGGCTGCAACTGAGCCGAAGAACCCTGCAGGACTACCGAAACAACGGTGTCATCCCGTATATCCAACTTGGCGGAAAGATACTCTACCGCGAGTCTGACATTCAGAAGATTCTGATGGCTAACTATCGTGAAGCGTACAGAATGAAAGGTGTGTAGGTGAATGTCCTTGATGAGTGTGTGAAATGAACAAGGCGACAACGTATAACTTACCGAGTGTGGCTGTTATAGGTTGTCGCCTCGTTTTATTGGCTATACCGAGTTGGTCGTGTTTGCAGGGTATCATTTGTGTTACCTATATAAATCTAATACCATGCTAAAACACACTGCGGTGGTTCGCCCGAGTGGCTGGAGGTGCAAAGCCTCCAAGGAACGTTGCTTTATGGCAGGTCTATGCCATTGCATTCTCTGTAAAGATACAGACCAGTTTAGTGCGGCTTGTCTGTCTGCCGATGACGGACTGCATGATGAACTCCCGAAAGGCTCTGCTCTCAATGCTGTCAATACGGAAGGCTACCGCAATGACGAGTTCAAGGCTATACACATCATAGCTGATGCGGTCGTTCTTCCTGATATGACGGCGCACACTATGCACTTTCAGAATGCCGTCCTTGAATATAGCCTTGACAGCCTTGCGCACATAGCAGCCGAACACATTGTACATGTCGGCAATCTCCTGCATAGTCATCCATACAGTATCGGTCGGCATGGATACCGTTCCACTCTCACTGATTGTTATTATCCCTCTGTTCATTTCCAGTCCTCCTTATTTTTATTCTGGTCAGTTTCTTTTGTTTCTCTGCGCTGCATCAGCTTGTCCATGTCCTTGGATATCTTGTCATCGGTGATGACGGCATAGACCTGGGTGCTTCGCAGGTTGGAATGCCCCATCATCTTGGCGATGCTTTCCATTGATATGCCCGAAGTAACCATGTTTACTCCGAATGTATGTCTTGCAACGTGTGCGGTAAGGTTCTCATTTATACCCAAAGCCACACCGAGTGAATGAAATTCAAACCACATGGAATCACGTGAAGAAAGAGGGAAAACAGGTTTGCTATCATCCGCTGTATTGTATAGCGACATTATTTGTTCAGCTATCGGATGCAAGGGAATGAACGCTTCGTTGTTAGTCTTTGCTCTTTTCTCACGGATGTATTTTCTACCGTCTGCCGTCATCCCGATATGGTGTGGATACAGGTTACGTAAATCGACATAAGCCAAACCTGTAAGGCTGGAGAAAACAAACATTCTTCGTGCCAACTCCAAAGCCTTATCCTCCATAGGGGTATCCATAATGAGCAGCAACTCATTTCTGGATATATGTCTACGCTTTGGTGAGCCTTTCTTTTCATATCCGACATCTTCCAATGGATTGAATTTCAGCAGACCTCTGTCAACAGCGATATAAACCAAGCGTTGCAGCCAACAAAGATTATGGTTCGTATTGGATGCACTATACCCTTTGCCAATCAAGAACAACTTATACGATTTGCCAAATTCCTCAGTAAGATCTTCAAATGCAATGTCATTCATTCCTCGTAACCCGATGAACTCTCGCAAGTTGAGCTGCGATGTCTTAGATTGGCGATAAGAAGATGTTGAGTTAATACGGATGGAGCGCAGCCTAAGGCGTTCACGCTCCTCCTCGCCAGTGGCAAGCAATGTCATCGGGATAGTATTTGCATCAACAATAACATTCTTCAGAATCTCGGCGGTAACGATGCCCTTTTCCTTTGTTGCCTGCTCGTAGGCTTCGTCAATTCTTTGTCTGAACGCTTGCAGTTGTCCGTTCACTCTTGCATTCTTGGCTTCACCTTTTTTCGTGTCCCATTCTTCGGGAGCACAGTACAGACCTGTTGCTATGGCTGACACTTTGCCGTCAATCGTGATACGGCAAAATATAGATGTGGTTCCGTCTGCCTTTACTCTGCCACGGTTGATATAATAAAACTGCTTGTATGTACTTCTCATTGTTATGTTCCTTTCTTATTTTGTGATAATATTACAGGACAAACTTGAAGTCCTTGTTGGCTTCGATGAACTTGTCCATATCCTCAAATAGCTTTTTCGGGGTGACACGTGCATAGATTTGCGTGGTCTGAATGTTGTTGTGACCGAGCATCTTGCTGATGGTTTCAATCGGAACTCCCTCTTCGAGCGTAACGAGGCTGGCGAACGAATGCCGCCCGACATGATAGACCAAATCCATGCTGATACCTGTGAGAACACGGAGACTTTTCATGTTGGCTCTCAAAATGCAGTACTCTTGCCAAGGCAACAATGTCTTTCTTGTCGGGTCTTTGTATTTCTCCAACATGGCAATCGCCTCCGGAAGCAACTTCACACGTGCAAGCATCTTGTTCTTCTTTCTGTGGTATTTCAGCCAAAGACTTCCCTCCTCATCTCGGTAAAGGTTCTCTTCTGTGATGGAAACCGTATCGGCATAAGCTGTACCTGTATAGCAGGCGAAAAGAAAAAGGTCACGGGTCAAAGCCAATGATTTTCTTCGCTCTGGTATTTCGAAGTCACGGATTTTCAAGAAGTCCTCACGTGTCAATGCCTTTGGAGGGTTCTCTTTCTTTTGAGGTAATTTGAAGTGCATGAAATGGTAACGCTCGGAATGTCCTGACTTGAAAGCAATTCGGCAGGTCTTCTTCAAGATGGCGAGATAGTGACGGACTGTATCAAGTGCCAAACCTCTCTCATCCAAGCAAAAGTCCATGTATTCACGGATAAACTGCTCGTCAAGCTCACCGAATGCCACATCATCAGTACCATAGCGTTTCTTTACAAACAATCCCAAGGTCAGGCGAGTGTATTGGTAGTTTGGCAGCGTGCCTTTCTTATAGTCAATGCCGATTCTTGACTCAATGTCCGCAATGATGGCATCAAGCTGTTTCAACAAGGTCATCTGAGTGTCTGCACTGCATTGAAACAACTCCTTTATCGCCTTTGCGTCAAAATCGGTCTTGCGCTTCATAAGCGACTCATAGGAGGAGTTTATCGCCAACAACAATTTGTCTATCTTGGCGTTCACTTCCACAGCCTCCTTGCTCTTGCCGTCAAGTCTGCTCTCACGTGGATTCCATAACTTTGGCGTACATGACAACTTGCAGCCGAACTGCGCCATCGTTCGGTTGAGGGTGATACGTCCCATGATGGGAGCCTTTCCTTTCTTGTCCAATCCGCTCTTTTTGAGGTAGAGCAACACCTTGAATTTTTCAACTTTCATCTGCTTACTTTTTTGTTTGCAAAAATAATCAATCAGTAAGCATTCTCCGTTATCGAAAGTTGTGCAGAACAGTGCAACAAACACTGGTGATAAACTATTTATTCTTCACCTCGTTAGCAGTATCGGTTTCGGTAACTGACCGCTAACGGTTTGGTAACTGAAAGAACTCTATATCCTGCTCTGTCTTGCGTTGTTGCTATTCGGTAGAATTATGAAATATAGTTCATTCTCAACCACTTGCAGTTTATTCTTCTCATATTCTCTTTTCGTTGCTTTTACTTTAATTGTGCATATACATTGCCATTTAATAATTATGCCTTTAAATACAAGGAACTGCTGGAGAGAAATATCCGTCAACATACTCGTGTGGGTGACTATGCGGAGATGATGGGTATCAGCCGTATTACACTTAACAAAGCAGTGGAAAATGAGTTTGGGGTGTCCGCAACCCACTTGCTGAAACAGAGGTTAGTGCAAGAGGTAAAGAACGACTTGCTTTTTGCGGACTTGTCGGTAAAGGAAATCGCCTATAATTTGCAATTTTCGGCTCCCAACCATTTGATGCGTTTTTTCAAGCAACAAACGAATATGACTGTAGGTGAGTTCTTGAAAGAGGTGAGAAATAATGGCTTGTCGTAGTATTGTTATCAATATGGTAGCGTTTCGTTTTGTTTTGGTATTGCTCAATTTATTGAAACTTAGTACCTTTGCAGCCGAAATATTTAGCTATGATATATGGATAATAATATACAAATTGAAATTCTAAAGAAAAAGATAGAGGAGGCGGATGCTGTCGTTGTCGGAGGTGCTTCGGGGATGTCAGCCGCTTCAGGTTTTAAATTTTATTACCAAGACGATGAGGTATTCAGAGACCTGGCAGGAACGCTTAGAGAAAAGTATGGATTCAGAAATATGTTTGATGGATTCTATAATCAGAGTATGTCGAGGGGAGAGCATTGGGCTTTGGTAATTCGCACGATTCGATATATCTATGAGTGCGAAACAGGGGATACTTATAAGGATCTTGCCGAACTGCTGAGAGGAAAAGACTATTATATAGTGACTACTAATCAGGATGCACAGTTCCATCGTGTGTTTCCTGAGGAGCGAATTACTCGACTTCAAGGCGACTGGAGGTATTTCCAATGTAAAGACCGCTGTCATGATGCCATTTATTATAATAAGGATATGGTGAAGAAACTAACCGAAAGAATAGAACATGATAGTTTGTCGGAGATGGCTATCCCTCGTTGTCCTGTTTGTGGTGATGAAATGGATGCATGGGTAAGGTCGTACAATTTCCTGCAAGGTAGTTTCTATCAGAAGGAAGTGCAGCGGTATATGGACTTTCTTCAAGTTTATTCGCAAGGCAAGGTGTTGTTTCTGGAATTGGGAGTGGGAATGATGACCCCGATGTTCATCAAGGAGCCTTTTATCAACATGACTTATCAGATGCCCCATGCTTTTTATGTACCTATCAATCCACTGCATGCCATCACTCCAGATGAAATCAAACTGAAGAGTATGGCTATAGAAGCAGATATTGCCGTAACGCTGAAGACATTATTGGGGAAGTCAACCTCGCATCTGAACGAAGGTGGAGACAAAGACATATTTAATCCGAGCAGAATATATTGAGATGAGAGATATGGAAATGAATATAGGAAAAGCCAAATGTGCTATTCAGCAGGCTGATGCCATATTATTGGGTGTCAGCAATGGGTTGTCTATAGCTGAAGGTTATCATATCTTCGCCGACAATGATATGTTTCGGTCCATGTTCGGGAGTTTTCGCTCTAAATTCGGGATACATAGTGTGATGGAGGGATGCTTCTATCGTTACCCATCAGAAAATGATAGAAGGGATTTTTTGAGTCTCTTGATAGAAAAATGGATAAAGTGCTATCAACCTTCTCAAGTGATGAGAGACTTGAAAGCGATAATAGGAGAGAAACCATACTTTATCTTGACCACAAATGCTGATACGCATCTCGAATTGTCGGGATTTTCTCCCGATAAGGTGTGGGAGATAGAGGGTACTTTCTTTCATCTATTGCAAGGTAAGCGACCTGAATACAAACAGATGGAATTGGACAATTTCCTTGTTCGATTTTCTGGTAAATGTCTTGTGATACTGGAGCTGGGAATAGGTAGCAGGAATACGCTTATCAAACAGCCTTTGATGCAACTAGTTGCTGATGAACTTGCTGCTACTTATATACCTCTCAATTTGCCTCAAGAATTATTTGTTCCTGTAGCAATAGAGGAAAAGGCAATAAAACTACCGGGCGACATTGCCGTTACATTGAGTAAATTGCGGAAATAAGTCGTCTTTATAATATGATACGAATATGATTGGAAAAGAAAATTTGCGAAAAAATCTGACGGGCAATATGGCTTTTTATTCATATTTACCTTGCAAAATGCAAGAATATGATGTCATCGTAGATGATTTGATGAAAAAGCAGATGGAACGTCTCCATGGATTGTTTGGAGAATTGAACAAGCGATTGACGGAAGCTGGTGATGAAGTCCTTGAGGGTTTGATGGATTCGGAGGCTCATGCTTCCTGGATATTGGCATCGGGAAAACGACCTTCTCCATTTATGATACAGACCAGTGGAGTGGCTGATGAATTGGCTAAAGAGAATGTGAATAACATTAAGCGAGCTTATCGTTATGCAAGGGAAGCTTTGAAGAAATATCCGTTGTGTTCGCGTCTGTTTTGCAACATACATTATATCGTGTGTGAGTCGGTCGCTTACGACAAGAAATATCGAGGAGAGTATAGAAACTCTCCCGTATGGATAGGCAAGGAAGGAAGCTCCATAAGGGAAGCGTCGTTTGTGCCTCCTGTGGATAGTGATATGATAGAAGCCCTTTCAGACTTGGAGTCTTTCATCAACTATTCTGACATGGATGTCTTTCTCAAGACAGCTATGATTCATTACCAATTTGAAATGATACATCCCTTCATTGATGCCAATGGCAGGGTGGGGCGAATCTTGAATGGTCTGTTTCTATGCGAGGCGGGGGTGTTGCCAACGCCAGTCTTACTCTTTTCGCAAGCGTTGTTGTCATCGGCAGATGATTACTATCAAAATATTCAATATACAAATCTATCTCAGGATATGAATTCGTGGATTCACTTTTTCCTCTTGCGATTGGAGTGTGGGGTGAGAGAAACATTGGGGGCTTTTTCCTTCCAGTCACGATGAAGGAGGTCGATAGTCTTTTGGGGGAGTTTGAACTTTCAGAAATAGAAAAATTCCGATTTTTTTGGTCATTACGGATAAAAGTATTACTTTTGCCAGTATGGACGGATTGACAGCAGAACAACGCAGCAAAATCATGGCTTCGATTCACTCGAAGAATACGAAGCCGGAGATGATGGTGAGGAGATATCTCTTCGCCTGTGGCTTCCGTTTCCGTGTCAATTATCGCCGTTTGCCTGGTACTCCCGATATAGTGCTTCGCAAATATCGCACTTGCATCTTTGTGAATGGATGCTTTTGGCATGGACATGAAGGGTGCGACAAGTATCGCTTGCCGAAGACCAACGTGGAGTTTTGGAGGCATAAGATAGAACGGAACAAACAGCGAGACATTGAGGTGCAGCATAAACTGGCGAAGATGGGCTGGCACGTGATGACCGTCTGGGAATGCCAACTCGATACAAAGGAGAAGCGGGAGCAGACGCTCATGGCTATCGAATATACCCTCAACCATATCTTCTTGATGGATAGAGAGCGACATGATGTATCTCCATCCACCCTGCAAGTTTCTCCTACTTCCTTGGCAATTTCTTCGGATATTCACCCTTATCAACTGCCAGAGGTAGATGAACAAGCGATTGGGATGGCGGCGGAAGATAAACACTGTGAAAAATAGAGTAAAATCCTTTTTTGTTGCACTATTTACGTAACTTTTTTGCTAAAAGTTTTGGGAGTTTGTTAATTATTATATATCTTTGCTCCAAAATTTAATTTATTTGATTGGAATGACAAATTTGAATAGAATAAAAGTCATGCTTGTGGAGCAAGGCAAGACAGGAAAATGGCTTGCCGAACAATTAGGAAAATCTACTTGTGCGGTAAGTAAGTGGTGTAGCAATACTGTTCAGCCAGATTTACTGACATTGAACCAAATAGCATCTTTGTTAGACATTGATGTAAGGGATTTGTTGGCTTCATCTAAATAGTAAATATTTAATATAAAAGGAATATTATGTTAGATTTTTTTTGTGATTTAGTGGCGACTTCATGGTTCTTGAATTTAATAACTATTATCAGTTGTTGTATAATAGTTGGGGCATACGTCTTTTATTCTAAAGGGTTGAAAATGCTAAAAACTAAATTCTTGATAATATTTGCAGAAGTTGATAATGCAGAATTAGAGACGGTAATAAAAGATAATGAAGAAATAAAAAAGGTCTATAATCGATATGAAGAGTCTTTTTTGAATATAAACGGAAAAGTCTATTCTAGAGATTATGCCGAGGAGTTTTTTTCGGAGGAGAATATATTTAATTCACTTTCGATAAATTCTAAGTATATATCTTCGGCTTCTGGTATCTTGGTAGGCTTGGGATTATTGGGAACCTTTTTGGGATTAACTTTAGGTATCTTAGGCTTTAAGTCTGATTCAAGTGAGGCTATTCAAAATAGTATTCAGTCTTTGTTGGGTGGTATGGGTACTGCATTTTTGACTTCATTGATAGGTATGGGATGTTCTTGCTTTTTTATATATAGAGAAAAAGGCTTGATGCATTCCTTTGAAAAACAATTAGTTTTGAATAAGAAGTACTATCTATCAGATAATGAATTTTTAGCTAATTTCTTGGCTTACAAGAATGAGCAAGGGCAGACTATTTATGTAAGCAATGCCGTTCGAGATATGTATGCGGAAACTCACAAACAAACTGGCTATATGGGAACGTTGGTTGATGATTTGTCTGACGCTTTGGACGAAAGATTATCCAATAGTATAAACGATAAAGTTCTTCCAATGATAGAGAAGTTTGTTTCAACTCTAAGTGATAAGTTGGATACTCTCAAAACAACTATGCAATCTCCTGCTGAGGGTATGACGCGTTCGATAGTTGATGAGTTAAAGTCAAGTATGCAAGGAATGATGGAAAAGTTTGGTACAGATCTGTCTGGTTCAGCAACTTCCAATTTAACAATGTTGACAGACAACTTAGCCAAAGCTAGCGAATCTTTAACAGAACTTCCAATGCAGGTGAAAAATATGTCCGAGCAGTTAGGGGGAGCTTTTGGTGGAATTCATACAACAATCGAAGATTTGGAGTCTGCTGTTCAAAAAATAGTGGAGCAGTCTGCTAATTCCAATAGCGACTTGGTTGAAAAGGCAGCCTCTCAGTATAATAAGATGGAAGCTTCGCATCAGCAGATTTCATCACAAACGGATGTGTTGATTGCAAACTTTAATAGCATGGTAGAGACTTTGAATACGACAATAAAGGAAGTTCAAAGTTCTATGGTTCAGATTCGGGAAACCAAGAATTCTTTAGGCTCTCTTGTTGCTAGTTTGCAGGGTATTACTAATAATATGGACCAAGCTTCTGTTCGTTTTAAAAATTCGCAAGAGAGTTATGTTAGTGGTTTGAAAGAGGTGCAGGACAAGTCTTCTGTGACTGTGAGCAATATAACTAATACCCTTCAATTGTCTAAGACTACGTTGGAAGAGTATTCCAATAAATTCGGAATAATACAACAAGGCTTGTCTGGAATATTTGATCAAGTAAAGCGTGGATTAGACCAATATAGTACAACTGTTAGTCAAGATGTTCAAACAGTTTTGAATGGGTATTCTTCCGCACTTAATGATGGTATAAAGAAACTTCAGCAAGCAACAAGTCACTTAGGTGATTTGGTAAGTGATATAAGCGATACTGTCGATAAAATTAGCAAGATAAAGTAGTATGAGAAAAATAAATGTTATAAAAAAGGAGACAGAAGATGGCAATCCGTTTAGCCAATCTACTGGTGACTTGATGGCTTCTTTGTTGTTTATCTTCATCTTGCTTTTATCCTCATTGATGCTACAGGTTAAGAAGCAGGAGGATAGCGATAGGGAAATAACGAAGAATTATGCCAAGATAAAGACTCAATTATACATAGATTTGGAAAAAGAGTTCAAGGATAGTTTGAAGGTATGGAATGCTGTTATTGATTCTACAGAGCTAGCCGTACGGTTTCAAGAGCCATCAACCCTATTTGATTATGATAAAGCGGATTTAAAACCTCGTTTTGTGTCGATATTAAGGGATTTCTTCCCAAGATATATGGCTCTTCTTTCTAAACCTCAATATAAGGATAACATTGAGGAAATTAGGATAGAGGGGCATACTGATAGTTCTGGTGGATATATCTACAATATGGAATTGTCGCAAGATAGAACGAGAACCGTTTTGGCTTTTTGCCTGAATCAGATTACAAAGAAAGACTTTGAGTGGGCAAAACATGCAATTACGGCAAATGGATTATCATCAAGTCATCCCATTATAGGAAAGAATGGTTTAGAGGATGCTGACCGTTCACGTCGAGTTGAATTTAAAATCAGAACAAATGCAGAAAAGCAACTTGAAGAAATAGCTATTAAAAGAGGAAAATAAAATAAATGGAAAGTATCAATGATTTGCTAGGCTTCCATTTTCAAGCAGATGTGTTTGCTAAGATGGGAAATAATGTCATCAATAATAATTTGATAATAGAGGTTGAGAAGAAAACGTCCGAACTCTTAGTTGTATCAAAGAAATTTGATGACATAGGGAGTGGTGTGGACAAATCCATTGATATAGAAAAAATATTGAAGGAAATAAATTCGCAAAACAAGCTGCCAGAGATGCCTTTGGATAAGGAAAAGAAAGTTTTTCGTACATTGGGTTATTATCTTTCAGAAATTAAAAGCGATGATGTGGTCACTGAATTTTTGCTCTATATTGATGAGAAATGGAGAAATAGTTATTTTCTTGGTTTGGTGGATTATGTCTTCCAATTTTGGAATCCTTTGTCTTCAAGATTTTGTGAGGTTAGGGATTTCTTGAAAGATAAGCTTCAAAAGTATGATGGTAGCAATCCACGGTATGTATTTTTACGTCAAAACTTGAATTGTTTTGACGATAATGGACCTGTGACTTTAGGAGTAAAACTTAAAGTGGAAAAGAAAGATATACTGTCATGTACGGAAGTATTGGGTATGCCAGAAGAAAAGATAACTTACAATTATTTTTCTGATGTCATATATTCTTTTTACAAATATAAGTTTGATGAAAATGTAAGGTATGAGAATTTAGTTGATGTGTTGAATAGACATAATAACGCCTTGACCGATAAGTCAGTTATACCTTTATTTATAACTAAAAAGAAAGATTTATCAGGTTCATGGAAAGATGTTTTGGAGTCACTTTCTAAACAACGAATTGGTGATTGTGAAAATAATGCCAAATGGTCTCTTCCTGCAGAGGTTGAGACAGAACGTCATGAAATGTTGAAAGAAGCACAAGATTTGATTCGTATTTGGACAAATGAGAAGTATATAAGTTTGTTCTTTGAAAAGTGTGTTGAGGAAACTGAGCGTAAGGCTTTTTGGCTTAGGTATGTTAAACAAATAGACAAAATAAGAATTGCAGGTCCTGAAGTAACAAAGGGAAAAATAGAGACGGATTCTATATTGAGACAACTTTTGGACAAGTTTATATTGGTGGCAAATAATACCTCAAAAGATACTTCTGCTATCATAATGAAAATTAGGGGAAAGATATATATAGAGTTTTCAGAAAAGGGTAATGCTTTGTATGTGTATGAGGAGAGTCGTTTGCCGAAAGATAAACTATTTTCTTGTAAAACTATCCCAATGATAGCTAGTTTGAAACAAACATACCTTGGGATGTTAATAGAAAGTTCTTCTTGGGGGGAATATCATAACGACTATGGTCGTATGGTACATATAGGTGAATGGGAAAAAAGATTGTCATATTATATCTCAAAACATTAAGGCTTGATAGAAATGTATAAATTCGACAATGATAAGAATGTCATATGCTTTTATGATGAGCAAGATGGTAAACGAGTAATTTTTGCAGATTGGAATATTCTACAAAAGGATATTCTAATGGAATTGTGCGACAATGGATTTGGCGAAGTTTTAGGTGATACTGTGTCTGTATCCCCTGAAAATATCTATCAATTGGATGAGATCGAAAGAAAAATGTTAGGTTTGCCTTCTGAATATCCTTACGATATGTATGTAGAGGCTAATAATTCTACTTTGAGCCAAGACGATTTTCGTTATAAGGTGTCTTTCTATAGTTTCTATCCTGGCGGTGAAGTTTTACCTTGTCATGCCCAAGGTTGTTTTGTAGAGGTATCTGACATGGAATATATGTTTAGTAAGGAGCAGTTTGCTCTTTATCGAGCTATCTGTGAATTTAATTCATTGGATTCTGCCGATAGAAGTAAACGTGTGAATTTGGTTCGTTTTGCTGATATAAAGAACTTGTCTCAAACGGCAGCTGCAAAATTGGATAGTTATCTTGTAGATACAGATGTTTGCGTGCCTCATAAAATTAAAATATTGGTGGATTGTGAAAATGATACGCTTCATTTATCAGCTTCCATCGATGATACGGAATCAGAACAATTTACAGAACGTTTCAATAAAAAAGAGCAGGTAAAAGAGGCATACCTGTTAAAAAAGAAAGAAGGTAAGCGAGTTCATGTTGTTTTCAATGATGAGCAGATGGAACAATTGCGTACTATAAAAAAGTACGATAAGGTTGCAGAACGTGAAACCATTGATAAAATAATGGAGTCGCCAGAGAGCATCTTTGATGCAGAAAAAATAGATATTCATGAGTTTTATAGTGATAGGGTTATTGAAAAAGGACTTTATCGCCCTAAATACTATTCTTTTATTTGTCCGTATAAAAGCGAATGGATTCCTGGCATAAAGATAAATGATAATGTGAATGGAACCAAAAATCTCTTTTTTGACAAAAAGGAAAAATTAGAGGAGTTAGAAGAAAAAACAAAAGAAGCAATTAAGAATAACAAACAAAGCATAGAATGGGATAATACTCTTATTAATGTAAAAGAAGTATTGCCTCAAATTGCAAAGTTAAATGAACAATATTATAGTAATAAGAAATTTTCTCCTAAAAATATAAAAAAGACTTCTTCTGACGAAGTATTGATTATAGAGGAAAATGCAGAGGAATTGGGGTATAGTGAACATTTGGTCGCTGTTCCTAAAACTGTGGTGCATTATGATTTCTTGACTTGCCATAGTTTGAATCCTAAGATAAGTTTGAAAGAACATCAGAAAGAAGGTATTGCTTGGCTGCAGTATCTTTATACTAATAAGTGCAAGGGGTGTCTATTGGCTGATGATATGGGATTGGGTAAGACTTTGCAAATTTTGTATTTTATAGAATGGCATAGAACGTTAAATACACATTTTCACAAACCTTATCTTATTGTGGCTCCAATATCCTTGTTGGAAAATTGGCAGAGAGAATATGCAAAGTTCTTTACTGGTAATCTATTGAAAGTTTCTATAGTAATGTCTAAAGACTTAGAAAAGGAATTGAATCCAAAGGAGGTTGAGCGATTAGAAAAAATGCAGTTGATTTTGACAAATTATGAGTCTGTAAGAAATAGACAACTGAACTTTTGTGCAGTTGACTATGCTGCTGTTATTTTAGATGAAGCTCAAAAAGCAAAAACACCAGGTTCTTTGGTTACTAACTCAGTAAAGGCATTAAAAGCAGATTTTAAAATAGCGGTAACAGGCACACCTGTCGAAAATACATTGGTAGATTTATGGTGTATTATGGATTTTTCTATTCCTGGTCTTTTGGGCAATGCGAGAGAATTTTCAAAGCAATACCAGAATCCATTGAAGGATAATGATACAGATATAGAAAAACTTGGGAAAGAACTTCGTGCAAGATTAGGCTGTTATTTTGAGAGAAGACTTAAAACAGACGTTGCTAAAGATTTGCCTGCAAAGAGGGTATATAGAAAGGAGATGGAAATGTCTAAATTGCAAAAACAACTTTATCGTGACGAACTAAATGCAGTTATGTCAACTCGTTGCGAAGGTAAAATGCCTCAGGGGATGATGTTTAAAGTTATAGCTGCTTTTAGACAGATTTGTGATAGTCCATATTTATCAAATATAGATTATTCTGAAATAGAGTTGGATGAGTTGGTTAGCAGTTCATCTAAGTTACATATAACAGTTTCTATTTTAGATGATATTCTGCAAAAGAAAGAAAAGGTAATAATCTTTACAGATCATAAAGATACTCAACGCCTTTTGCGAAGTGTCATATATCGAAAATATGGAATTAATGCGCATATTATTAATGGCGATACTCCTGTGGCAACAATAAATGCACATTCACAAAAGATGAGCCGTCAGCAAACAGTTGATGATTTTCAAGAGCAGGATGGCTTTAATGTTGTCATCATGTCTCCATTGGCAGCAGGTATGGGCTTGAACATTACTGGAGCAAACCATGTTATTCATTATAGCCGCTTTTGGAATCCAGCCAAGGAACAACAAGCAACAGATAGAGCTTATCGAATAGGGCAGCAGAAAGAGGTAAGTGTATATTATCCTATGTCTGTGTCAAAAGATTTCAAATCTTTTGATGTTATTATTGATGCATTGTTGGCAAAGAAAACAGAATTGGCGGATGCGACTTTGTTCCCAACAATGAGAACAGAAATAAAACAACAAGAACTTTATGATTCGTTGTTGGGTGAGGAAGTTAAAGGGGCGGAAGTGCATTATCTTGACGCAAATGAAATGGACTTGATGGATGATTATAAGTTTGAGGCATTTGTTGCAGCATTGTATAAGAAAATGGGATATAAGACGATATTGACTTCCGCAAGTGGCGACAAGGGCATTGATGTGTTGGCTATGAATGGAGATGTTAGCTATGCTATCCAAGTAAAACATTCACATTCTAACAAATCTATGGGTGTTGATGGGGCGTATGAGGCAAGCAGTGGATGTAAGTATTATTCCACCAAATTAGGAATGAATTTTGTTCCAGTACTTTTGTCTAATTCGTCATTCACAAAGAGTACGATGGATTTTGCCGATAATGTGAACATGATGCTGATAAATAGAAATGTATTATTGGATATGTTGGCAAGTTATTCTGTTTCATATGAAGATGTTATTACTTGTGAATTACATCGTTTGGAACGAGTTTGATAGTGGGGTGTCTCTATTTAGTATAAAAGTTTGAATAATGAAAAGGTTTTTGGAAAGTAAAAATAAACAACTGCAAAATATAGAAGAAGATATGGCTATGCACTGGCTTAGTATGTATCTTCAAATCCCCTATGATAGTATAATAAGGCAAGAAAGTCCAGATTGTCTTGTAAGAATAGCAGGCAAGAAAGTTGGAATAGAAATAACAACTATTCGACCTTCAATGATGGTAACGGCATCTGCAAATAATAGAATGGGGCAAAATAAAAATGCTATAGAGAACGTAGTAAAAGGTATATGTTATGAATGTATGCAGAGGTATAATATATATGATATATCCATCAATTTTAGGTTGAATATGGATTTGTATTTTACTAGATATAATATCAAGGAGAAGAAAAATGTATTATTTAGGGAAATTGATGAGTTGTTTCAAAAATTTTCAAAGTATATAACAGAAAAGCAAAATAGCGAAGGATATACAATAGGTCATTATTCATATTCTAGTGAATTCTTGACCCAAGTTGAGATTGCATATTATCCAAAAGCTGGATGGAAAAGCAGGTTTGATAGAGATAAGTCAAGTATCAATATTTGCTTTACTTATTTAGGAATTTTGTCCCCAATACCATTTGAATATGTAAAGCCTTTTATATTAAAGAAAGAGCAAAAAATAGATTGGTATAGAAAAAACAATCCCAATATAGAAGAAATGTGGTTATGCCTTTTCCTTCCAAATGAAGAGTTTGCATTTACAATTAAAGGAATTGAAGTCCCTATAAACCATAAGTCTTCTTATGATAGGGTGATCTTGGTACAAGAATCTCCACCCTTTGTCAGAGATTTATAATAAAAAGGGAGGGAAAGTAGGGAGAACCGTGGTTATAGGAATTATCAATATTGTTGATGTTTCTTTTGCTATCTCGAAAAAAATGATTATTTTTGCAATAAAATAAGAAAGAATGAAGAAACTTACGATTAAAAATATAGGTCCAATTAAGAATGCTGAGTTTGCGGTTAATCGAATCAATGTCTTTATGGGACCTCAGTCTTCGGGTAAGAGTACTATTTCCAAGATACTCTGCCACTGTCAGTGGGTAGAGAAGTCATGCTTTATGAATGACAAGGAATTGGAAAATTATCAGAAAGATGGTGTTTTCCTGGATTCTCTTGTGGAGTATCATAAGTTAGAAGGGTATTTCAACAAAAATGCCAGTATCAAGTATGTGGGGGACTACTTGACGATAACTTATACGCATAGTTCTCGCAAGACCACCATTAAGGTAAAGGGTAAGGCTGAATATGCTTACCCTAAGATTTGCTATATCCCGTCGGAACGCAATTTTGTAGCAGGTGTTTCTAATTTTAGCAAGTATAATGAGGGCAATAATGTCATCTTGTACTTTGGGTATGATTGGGCTGATGCAAAGGCGAAAATCAACAAGTTGGATATTTCCAAGTTGTTGGATAGAAAGGTGGTGTATGAGAATATCAACGATCGAGACTATATATTTGACCATGGTACGAAGTTGGCTTTGGTCAATGCTTCGAGTGGAGTGCAGTCGGTGTTGCCTCTCTATCAGACGGTATTATATATGTTGTCATCTTTATATGAACAGTCAAGGGTGTTGTCGCCATTAAAGGAGAATGCCAAGCGTGAATTGAGCAACTTTTTGAATAGTGTAATGTCTGTTATTGACAAGTTGAAAGGCAAAACAGAGGAGTATAAGTCTGAAATCGAAAAGATAATAACGATTTTTAAAAGCCAGAAAGCCTTTGGCGTGAAAGGTGTGAACAATTTGTCGCAATTGACAAAAGAAGAATTATTGCAAAACCTTCAAAATTCCTTGATTGCAGTTGATGGTATATTTGATTATCGCTACACCCAACTCTTCATAGAGGAGCCTGAGCAAAATCTTTTTCCAAATACTCAACAGGAGTTTGTGTATTGGTTATTGGCTAATTTGAAAAATAATGAGTCTGGTCATTCGGCGGTGATAACGACGCATAGTCCTTATATCCTTTTCGCTCTAAATAATTGTATGATGGGGGGATTGGTAAGGAATGCAGTACCTGCTGAGGAAATCTCAAAATTTCCTTCTCATCAAGCTTGGATAAATCCGAAGGAGGTTTCTGTCTTTGAAATTGTAGAAGATGGATTAAAACGTATCCAAGATGAGGATGGTATTATAGAGGACAACTATCTTAATAAGGCTTATAAGAAAAATTCACAAGAGTATCTTTCTCTTCTAAATTACTACGATGATGAAGAATAGAATATTAGAAACCTATCCTCAAGCTATGATTGGTGAGAGTGATGCTATAACCTTGTATGTGGCTGACTTTACAGAAAGAACGAATAGTGAGCGAGGTATTGAAATACGAGAGACAAAGCCTTCTGTTCCTAATTCGGACAAAGCTATGGACTGCTTCGTCATGCTGAATCCACAAGGGGTGAATATTCTGTACAATATATTCGATGACCATCAGTTTAAAACTGTGGATGGTATGGATATGCAGCATTGTGAGTGTTGTTTGTTTCCTAAAACTGATGTAGGTGAATCTTGGATTACCTTCTTGGAGATTAAGGATTGCAAACGAAGTAATATTGCGAGATATAAGGATAAGGCGAAGGAGCAGATAATCTCCTCTGTAGATATTTTTCGGAACAACGGAATTGTCTCTTCAGAACAAAGGATATTTGGTGTAGTATCTTTCCCAAGGAAAGGAAAGCTTACGTTCAATCAAACTATATTTGAAGACTATTCTGAGTATAAGCGTCTTTATAAGAAACATAAAATCCATTTCTATGCGACTAATGAAGTGACAGTAGAAAATGGAAACGTGATACCTGGGTAAATATAAATTGCTGATTGTTTATATAAGACAAAGCAATCTGTAGAAATGGCGGTCTTCTCTTGGCATTCCTACAGATTGATGGTGCAAGCGCGACCTAGTTTCTCCATCCATTCATGGTGTTGCTTGTATGAATCTTCATTCTCGCAAA
>ERZ808286.832-NODE-832-length-17763-cov-8.845832_pt1 | contig 17763 bp, 20 predicted proteins | sample MGYA00521276_ERZ808286 | MGnify/ENA primary metagenome ERZ808286 (study PRJEB31516, sample SAMN03275607) | gut metagenome | biome: mammalia-associated habitat; material: feces | host: Papio cynocephalus | place: Kenya | collected 2012-08-01 ... | reverse complement strand
TGCCTTAGTGACTACTTCCTTTTTCTTTTTTTCGATTTTATTTAGGACAATATTGCCGTATGGCCGAAAATCGCTAACTTTGTTTTTGTAAAAAGTACATCTATCAAATAATGTCAATACACAGTATAGCCGCCACACTGATGTGCATCCTCTCAGCATTGTACGCAAATGCACGTATGGTCAACCTTGAACCGGTCGGTGTAATACCTTTTTCTATTGCGGAGGACAGCCGCATATATGTCACAGCCAGAGTCAATGGTTCGGACTCGCTTAATTTCCTCGTTGACACGGGTGCCTCGTCTATCGTCCTGAATGCCAATTCGCCGAAACTCAAGGATTTTATACATGACGGCGAAACCACCCATAACTTGGGTTCGACAGGCGAAAACGACATCACATACAGCAATGATAATTCTGTCTACATTGGCACAATACACTATGACAAAGCCGGATGCGCACATATCCCCTATCCGCCGGAGTATTGGGACGGCGTTTTCGGACTGAACGGTCTGGCCGCCTTCAACATCGAAATCAATTATGACGATTTCAAGATATACTGCTACGCTAAAGAGCCTTTGGCAATTGACAGCATCAAGCGCTGCGTATCGTTTCCATTCACTTACAAGTACGATGTTCCGTTTATCGAACTTCCGGTCCGAATCAATGGTACACTATACAATCTCACACTTGAAGTAGACACCGGCTCGGACCGCGTCATCGACTTGAATACGCCGTTTGTAAACAAGCACAATCTTCTTGGAACACAAAAACCATTTGCAATATCACGCATAGCAAGTTCGGACGGCGGAAGCGGAGAACTGAAGAACGTATTTTTTGACGAAGTCATCATCGGTCCGTACATAATGCCGAAGGTAGCCGGAGCGTTTTCGACTCTCACCGTCGGGATGCAAAGCAAGGAAGACATTGATGGAATGATCGGCAATAATTTCCTAAAGCGTTTCAATATGCTAATTGACTTCAAAAGCAACACGTTGTACTTGCAACCCAACAATTTATACCACACGCCCTTCTACGACTTTCTTGTGAAATAGCATCCGCTGCCCTGGACGGCAATATAACGCTTATAATACAACATTTATGGCGGCGTTGTGGCCGAAAATCGCTACCTTTGTCGTATGAATACCGTTAAGGAAATACGCGAAGGCATTGTCCGCACTCTGGCGTCGCACGTCGGCAAAGGGGAGGCAGAAGCTATGGCACGCGTCATTCTCGAAGATGTCGCCGGAGTGTCGCGCACCGATGCCATCATCAACCCGGGACGCGTACTCGAAAACGCCACGGCGGCACGTATCAACACCATAGTCGGGCGCGTGGCCGCCGGCGAGCCGCTGCAATACATCCTGGGCGAGGCCGTATTCATGGGCCTGCGCCTGCGCGTAACACCGGACACGCTGATACCACGTCCCGAGACAGCCGGACTGGTGGATCTAATCACAGACCGCTATTCAGATGCCAAAGACTTGCAAATCCTTGACATCGGCACCGGTAGCGGATGTATTGCCATCGCATTGGCCCGTGCCCTGCCCTATTGTGCCGTGACCGCCGCGGACATCAGCGCCGAAGCTCTCGCCGTGGCTGCGGACAACGCCTCGGCTCTCGGCGCCGCCAATGTCAAGTGTGTCAGATTGGATGCTCTGCATCTTCCGACTCCGGCAGCTCCACTATACGACATCATCGTCAGCAATCCTCCATACGTCACCGAATCCGAAAAAAAGGATATGGACCGCCGTGTGCTGGACTACGAGCCGCCTACAGCACTGTTCGTCCCCGATGATGACCCGCTGCGCTTCTATCGTGCCATCGCCATCTATGCCCAATCGGCACTGTGCCCCGGCGGCTCGCTGTATTTCGAAATCAATCCCCTATATGCCACCGAAATGGTGCAGATGCTGCGCTCTCTTGCATTCGAAGATGTGGACATCAGCCGTGACTATAGGGGCAAAAAACGTTATGCCGTATGCCGTTGTCCCGAAAAATAGTTAATGTGGGAAAAGCCCTGGCACGCCTCGAAGAATTATGCGTCCGCGGCGAGCGTTGCGAAAGCGAATTGCGCACAAAACTGCGGACATGGCAAATCGCCCCGGCCGATGCCGACACCATCATAGACAGCCTGCGACAACGCCGTTTTTTTGACGACGCACGCTTTGCTCATGCCTTCGTGACAGACAAGGTACGCTTCGCACGCTGGGGACGCATCAAAATATCTATGGCGCTGCGAGCCAAGCGCATAGACCGCGACATCGCATCCGAAGCCTTGGCCGAGATCGACGAACGAGCCTACACCGAGGCACTGGAAGCGGTCATCGCCGCCGCCGTGCGCCGCATAGGCGATGAGGCGGCACATACTTACGAGGGACGTACTCGCGTATTTCGCGCCGCCGTCAGCCGCGGTTTCGAAAGCGATATCGCGGCTTCGACCATACGCCGACTCTTAGCCGACAGGCGCGACTGAATCCGGTTGGCCGGAACTTCTTATATTTGACCCATATTGGATGCCTCGAGCGTCAGAAGCATCGCCTTGGCCGCAAGTCCGCCGGCAAATCCGGTGAGCGACCCGTTGCTGCCTATCACTCGATGGCACGGAACAATGACGGATATCGGATTGGCTCCGATGGCAGCAGCAACGGCCTGAAATCCATACGGACATCCCGCCGCACGTGCCACAGCACCGTATGACATTGTCGTCCCATACGGTATAGCCGCCAGGACATCCCAAATACGATGTTGGAACGGCGTCCCCACGGCGCCAAGTTTCAAGTCAAAGGCCGTGCGCCTCAAAGCAAAATATTGGTCCAACTGAGACACAACCTCGACCATAGCCGTTGACTCCGGATCGGGGGCTATCGGCCCGATGGCAGCGCCAAGTTTGCGCATATTGCTGTCATAATGCCGGTTATCTATCCAGTCGCAAAGACACAATGCTCCGGTAGCGCTATCAATACCGAGCATCAATCGACCCGCAGGCGAAGCGTACAGACGAGCATACAGCATCAATAGTCGTCATCCAAGAAGTCGTCCGATGTCGGGTCACTGCTACCATAGCCGCCAATGTCATCATTATGATCATCACCATAGAGGCTCGAAGAGCCATAGCCGTGAGTATGCCACGGAAAATCATCATCCGTGTCGTTATGGTAACCGCCTATCGGAGGAATCACACTATTGTCATCGTGGTGACCATCGTGGCCTCCAGACAGCCAATCCAGGACAATCATATCTCTCAAAAAACTCCAAAACGACATATTTGCTTTTGATTATAACGATTTGGTACTTAGTTTTCTTTTATTTCCGCAAATATACGCATTTTCGGATTATTATAGAAAATTCCCGGCCAAGAAAAGCAAACAAATTCTCACTACTCGCACACCAACCACGATGCTTTAAAACATCAGGCAAGCACGACACAACCACACCTTGCCATACGGCAAGCGCGACCGAAGTCTACTTCTGCTTCGCCAACGCCTCGTCTATGGCGCGAGACAACTGGTCCGGACAGCTGGTGCCCTTGATGCCGCATTGTATGCCGTGAAGACGGCGCGAGACTTCGCGTGCATCCATACCCTCGACCAAGGAGGACAAGCCGCGGAGGTTGCCCATGCAGCCGCCCGTAAATTTCAAGTCGTGTATACGTCCGTCCTCAATTGCGAACTCTATATTACGCGAACACGTACCGTGAGGTGTGTATGTATATTTCTGCTTCATTGTATCGTAGCGTTTGTTTATATCTCCAGAACATTAACACCCGACATATCCCCCGTGTCCTCGGACGCGCCGCATCTCCCCGGAGCTCGATGCGACACATCCGCAGACAAAAAAGGTCGCCGACGTGGGTGGGATATTGGGAGTCGGCGACCATACCGAAAGTGTCTCGCGACACATTTCGAGTTGGGGATGATGGATGTGTGCTCGAAGTGGGACTCGAACCCACACAGCCGGTAATGGCCAAGGGATTTTAAGTCCCTCGTGTCTACCATTCCACCATTCGAGCTTATGTCAATGTACTGCCGTCCCCTTCGTTACGGCCTCACAAAGGTAGGCATTTTATTTCACTCGGCCAAACTCCCTCTCACAAAAAACGCGAAGCACGCCCCAACGACAGCACAGACAAATCCCAAGCCGGGCTTGAAGCTTCTGCTTGTCCTTGAGTATTTTTCGCAGTAAGGCATAACAGGTCTCGAGGGTGAGTAATCGTTTGTGAGTCGGGCAATTGCACAGCATTTCTATCCATCAACAAATATATGCTTTAATTTTGATGTAAAAATTGTTATGAAAATTTATTTATGGCGGCGGTTTTTCACTCTGCCTAAATTGTTGTATTTTTGCAGCAACTAATGAGGGTATCGGCCTGAGGTGTCAATGCCACCACGAAACAAACATAACTCACACAATGAAAATACTGTCTAACAGCGACATAAAGGATATAGAGAAATACACCATCGACAACGATGGCGTGACCTCGGTCCAGCTGGTGGAGCGTGCAGCACGCGCCATCGCCGACGAAGTCGCCGGATATTGCGGCGACAACACCCCGCTGATGGTGTTCGCCGGATGGGGAAATAACGGCGCAGATGCCCTTGAGACCGCACGGCTGCTGGCCTCTCGCGGATACGCACCGGAGATATTTCTCTTTAATATAGGGGGCAATCGCCTGTCCCCGGAGTGTAAGCTGATGCGCGACCGTCTGGCTGCGTGCGAAGCCTCGTACACCCTGCACGAGGTGACCGGCGAGACACCTTTCACCTTTCCCGAACCTACGGCAGACACAATCATCATCGACGGAATCTTCGGCAGCGGCCTCAACGGTCCTATGCCCACGCCTTTCCAACTTATATCTCAAAATCTTAACCGCAGCGGAGCTTTTATCATCTCCATAGACGTTCCCTCGGGATTGCTCGATGGATTCAACGGCGACACGCCACGCAATAATATGGTGCATGCCGGTCTGACCCTGGCTCTGGGAGCTCCGCGCTTGTCTTTCTTCATCGAGGACAATGCCGAGGTCGTAGGCCAATGGAAACTGCTTGATATAGGACTCAACAGCACAGCCGTACGCAATGCCCCCCTCACCTATTGGATGGTGCAGAGCAAGGATGTCCGACGATACCTGCGACCGCGCAACCCATGGTCCAATAAGAGCGACTACGGCGATGCACTCATTGCCGGCGGAAGCCATGGCATGGGCGGCGCCACCGTTCTGGCGGCCCGCGGATGTCTGCGCTCCGGCGCCGGAAAGGTCACCGTCTATGGTCCTCAAAGCCTCTATAACAGCGTGCAATGCGCCGTGCCATCGGCGATGATGCGTACCGACATCGGTCAGGAGCATCTCACCGACATCCCGCACGAATCGCATTACAGCGCCTTCGGCATAGGCCCGGGTCTCGAGGTCAATGATAATACGGCCGAAGCCGTGGGCCGCTTTCTGAAAACAATGAGCGCCGCCCCACGCCCATTGGTGGTGGACGCCGGGGCGCTGGGATGCATCGCCGCACGCCCGGCAATGCTGGAATACCTGCCGACAATGTCAATTCTCACTCCGCATGTCGGCGAATTTGACCGCATCTTCGGCAAACAGTTTTCGCACGAAGCAAGGCTGAAAAAAGCCATCGAAATAGCCAAGTACTACCAAATCATCATAGTACTCAAAGGCCGATACACGGCCATAATACGTCCCGACGAGAAGGTGTTTTTCAACACCTCGGGCACGCCGGCTATGGCCACGCCCGGCAGCGGGGACGTCCTCACCGGCATTATGACCGGCTTCCTGGCCCAGGGCTTCAAACCCGAGATGGCGGCCTTCCTGGCGTGCTACATCCACGGCATAGCCGGCGAAATAGCCGCCGAGAGCCACGGCGAGTACGGTGTCACGGCCGAGGACATCGCCGCCAACGTCGGACGCGCTATAGCCCTCATCGCCAACGGCGAATAATCCTTTTCAAGCATTACATCACCTGACAATAACACGAATTATGCACAACATACGCACAGCAATAACATCCATAGCGATATGCGCCGCCATGGTCACGGCTGCACAAACCACGCGCAGCTTCACCGCCGATAAGACCAACGAATACGCACTGGTATACAGCCTTCCGCGTACCGTGCTCGATATCACCATCGAAACCGAGCACACGGTGACACGCCCCGGCGAGTTCAGCAATTACGCCAATCGCTACCTTGGCATTACCGATGCCGTCACCACCGAGTCCAACAGCGTACGCATCAAAAGCGTCACCATCGTGCCGCGCGGCATACCCGGAGGCGCCGACAGCCGCTGGCAGGTGCAGTTCAAGAACGGCAGCTCCGTCTTGATGCTGCTCACCGATGCCGGAATACCCTTGGCGGTGAATACCGACAGCATTGCCGGGGCTCAAGCCGTAACGCTCCCCATGGCCGTGGATGCAGCCCCCACCCCGCTGGAAGGCGAAGCAGCACGTCAAGCCGTCACACAAGACATGACACGCAGTTCGTCCATATCCAAGAAGGCCGAATTGGCCGCTCAGCGCATCTTCGAGCTTCGCGAAACACGCTCGGACCTGCTCAGCGGCAACGCCGACAACCCTCCGGCCGACGGCAAAGCCATGCAATTGGTACTGGACAACCTCTCGGCTCAGGAAGCCGCACTGACCGCAATGTTTGCCGGCACAAAGCAGACCTACACGCGCGTGACCACACTCACATATACACCCGGAACCGCTGAAAGCCGCGAAATTTTGACCAGGGTATCCCCCACCGAAGGCATAGTACCCGCCGATGACCTCAGCGGCGCCCCGATATACATCTCACTGTCAGACATCGGCAAAGCCGAATTGCCTGTCACCGAAAAAGGCGAGCCCAAACGATTCCCCAAAGGCGGATTGGCATATACCATACCCGGCACGGCATCGGTCACCCTGACATACAACGGAGCCACCATCGCACACAAAGACCTGACACTGGCTCAATTGGGCGTAGTATTCGGCATCAACCCGGCCCTGTTTACCGACAAAAAAGCTCCGGCATACGCAACCTTCGACCCTGCCACCGGAGCCATCACGGCGCTGGGTACAATCGAATGACTCCAACTCGCCGCACATTTAGGCTCAACGCCTTTGCCGCAAAAGCCATTCGGGCACGGAATTTGCAATCATAGACTATGTACATCAAGCAAAATAAAGGCGCAAAGTGTGAATAAAGTATAAAATTAGACTAATTCCAAAATTATTTTCATTCCACTATTGCATATTCCACAAAAGGGGCTTAACTTTGCAATGTACAATAGTTATCAAATATCCGACAACAAACAATATTCTCTTATATAAATCTTTATCAAGTCATCAAAAAAGCACGATTATGAAGAAGAAATTTATCTGCACCGTATGCGGATACGTATACGAAGGCACCGAAGCTCCCGAGAAATGCCCGTTGTGCGGCGCTCCCGCCTCCAAATTCAAAGAGATGGAAGAAACCGGCGCACTCGAATTTGTCACCGAGCACGAAATCGGCATTGCCGCCGGCACCGACGAACAGATGAAGACAGACCTGCGTGCACACTTCAACGGCGAATGCAGTGAAGTGGGTATGTACCTGGCTATGTCCCGTCAGGCCGACCGCGAAGGCTACCCCGAAATCGCCGAAGCCTTCAAGCGCTACGCTTTCGAAGAAGCCGAACACGCATCAAAATTTGCCGAACTGCTCGGCGAAGTCGTATGGGACACCAAGACCAACCTCGAGAAGCGTATGGCCGCCGAAGCCGGTGCCAACGCCGACAAGATGCGCATCGCTCGCCGCGCCAAGGAGTTGAACCTCGACGCTATCCACGACACAGTACACGAAATGGCCAAAGACGAAGCACGTCATGGTCAGGGCTTCCAAGGCCTGTACAACCGCTACTTCAAGAAGTAAGCAATTCCACACCATACACACAGAGAGGGCGCACTCCACCACCGCGGAATGCGCCCTCTCTGCATTTTCATCGTAATCAGTCTTCAGTCTCGGACAATGGCGTAATGGTATCGCGGACTGCACGCGGAAGGCCGCGTACCACGCAGTTGTAACTGTGTCGGATAAGACGATGTAAGAGATGCTTAGGTACTGTAAGCCCCACATCGTTCCAATGGCGTTTGTTCATATGCCACGCCGGACGTATTACCGTATAACGCTCTCGCAACTCCTCGGCATAGTACGGGGCACACTTCAAAGACACACGTGAGGTATCCGTAAGACTAAGCATCGCAAAAATTTTTCCGCCAACGCGCAAGGTTACGATCTCGTCGCCAAACGGCATATCTTCGGTCGTAAAAGGTAGCGACAGGCAGTATTCGCGCACTTCCGAAATATCCATAATTGATAGATTTATTTAATCGTTTTACATTTTCATCGACACTTCATCATCCAAGCACCTTCTCGCGATAAAGTTCACCGCTGAGGCTTATTGATGAAGTACTATACGCTCGAAGCGTTCGTAAAACGCGGCGGAGGCTATCATATACTATAGTCAAGTGTCTTGATAACGCGTGCCGGATTGCCAACGGCCACGCTATGTGCCGAAATATTATGCGTAACCACACTACCCGCCCCAATGGTGCAACCATCTCCTATGGTGACCCCCGGAAGAATTGTCACACCGCCGCCTATCCAGCAGTCGTTGCCAATGGTGACCGGCAGCGCCCACTCGCGTCGGCTATTGCGCTCTATCACATCCGTACTATGACAAGCCGTGTAGATACTCACATTAGGACCTATGAAAGCATTATCGCCTATGGTGACATACGCCTCGTCAAGCACCGTAAGTCCGAAATTAGCGAAGAACCTGCGACCTATGCGTATATGTCGACCGTAGTCACATCTGAAAGGCTGATTGATGTGTATATCCTCATAATCCTTCCCAAGTATTTCGGCCAAAAGCGCACGACGGCCGACCTCATCGCCGGGACATAACTGGTTGTAGCGCCAGCACAAGTCGCGAGTGTGGTCAAGCATTTCGATAACTTCCGGAGCAGTAGCGTCATATACTTGTCCGGAAAGCATTTTTTCGTATTCTTTCATAACTTTTGATTATGCGATAAATGAACGGTTGATTTACTCTGATTTAAGAAGCATAAGAACAACGCTGCTCCGGGTGCGGGCATATACTGAGACACTTAAGGCTCCCCGAGCCGTGCAGACCGGGGAGCCTTAGAGCGCCCTTATTGCAGGGCTTCGCGTGCGCTACGCGTCTTTACTTGGCAAACTTCTTGACAATCACGGTGGCGTTGTGGCCGCCGAAGCCGAAGGAGTTGGACAAGGCAGCACGCACTTCGCGCTTCTGTGCCTTATTGAAGGTGAAATTGAGGTTGTAATCAATTTCGGGGTCATCGTCACCCTCGGCGTGGTTGATTGTCGGGGGTACGATATCATCACGTACAGACAACAGCGAGAACATAGCCTCCATAGCGCCGGTAGCACCCAGAAGGTGACCGGTCATACTCTTTGTCGAAGAAATATTTAGACGATAAGCATCTTCGCCGAAGAGTTTGATGATGGCCTTGGCTTCGCTGATGTCGCCGACACCGGTGCTGGTGCCGTGTACGTTGATGTAGTCGATATCTGCGGTGGACATCCCTGCATCATCAAGCGCGTTCTGCATAGACAATATCGCGCCCAGACCTTCGGGATGTGTCGCTGTGATGTGGTATGCGTCCGCACTCATGCCGCCGCCGGCTATTTCGCCGTAAATCTTGGCGCCGCGAGCCAGGGCGTGTTCCATTTCTTCAAGTATCAGTACCACCGAACCTTCGCCGATGACGAAGCCGTCACGCGAAGCCGAGAAAGGCCGCGAAGCCGTTTCGGGACTGTCGTTACGTGTCGACAGAGCGTGCATCGAGTTGAAGCCGCCCACACCTGCGGGGAAGATGGCAGCCTCGGCGCCGCCGGTGACGATAGCATCGGCCTTGCCCAGACGGATAAGGTTGAAGGCATCAATAATGGCGTTGTTGGATGAGGCGCAAGCGCTGACAACGCCATAGTTGGGGCCGTGGTAGCCGTATTCCATGGATACATGGCCGCTGGCGATGTCCGCAATCATCTTGGGTATGAAGAACGGATTGTACTGCGGGCCGTTTTGCTCGCCGTGTACGGCATAGTATCCGGCTTCCTCCTCGAAGGTGTGCAGGCCGCCAATACCGGCAGCGATGATTACGCCTACACGGTTCTTGTCTACAGCGCCTTCGGCCTCGAGATCGGAATCAGCCACTGCCTGACGAGCAGCATAGAGGGCATACTGGGCATACAGGTCCAGCTGACGCAGTTTCTTGCGGTCAAAGTATTCGGCCCCATTGAAGTTCTTGACTTCGCAAGCAAATTGAGTCTTAAACTTCGATGCGTCAAAGTGGGTGATGGGCGCGGCGCCGCTGACGCCGGCCAACGCGGCACTCCAAGTGGTGTCTACATCGTTACCTAAAGGAGTGATGGCTCCAAGTCCCGTAACTACTACTCTCTTGAGTTCCATGAAAGATTTATCGTATATGTACTGATTAGACTTTATATAACAAAAGTTGCCGCAAGTCCGGACTCAATATACCCGGAAAGTCGCGGTGTTTTGTCTGACGCCTGTCGTAACGTTCGCCGGAGGCGATGCTCGCAGGACTGTGTGTGTTCTTTGTTTCCCGGCCAAATGCACGCCCCGGACGTCGTGGGGCACCCGGGGCGACATAGGCGGTATTTCGTGTCGAATGTGGTGACCGTCGTCCGAAACAGTTATTTTTGAGCTGCTTCGATGTATTTGATGGCGTCGCCTACAGTCTGGATCTTTTCGGCTTCTTCATCGGGTATTTTGATACCGAATTCTTTCTCAAACTCCATGATGAGGTCCACGGTGTCGAGCGAGTCTGCGCCCAGGTCTGTGGTGAATGCTGCTGCGGGGGTTACTTGGCTTTCGTCAACGCCGAGCTTGTCAACGATGATGGTCTTCACGCGATCTGCGATTTCTGACATAATCTTTTAGTGTTTAATTAGTAATATTCTGTTTTAGCGGTGCAAAGTAAACCAAAAAATTCTAAATAGCGAAATTTTTCACTATTATAAACTGTGAAAAAATGTAAAAGACGCATCTAACGCCATGATTTCCGCTTTTTTGAAAGAAGTATATATAAAGCCGCCCACAATTCCGACTATCATATCCGGCTATGATCTACTCTTCTATCACAGCTATGATCTCGAAAGTGCACTTGATAAAGAACTCGTCATTTCTTCTTAAGCGTCAAGCTCCCGAAATGCCTAATGCGTGTCCGCTACATATATCATAAGCGTGTCCGTCGCCTATTTTGTAGCTTACGGACACGCTTATGGTAAATAGTGGCATTGTCTTACTTGGCGGGGACTTCCCAGGTGTCGCCGGCGAGGATCATGTCGCGCAGGCAGGTGAAGCCGTGGGCGGCTTTTACCTCGTCTACCTGTTGGCTGACAGCCGTCTCGTAGCTGGGGCTCTCGACATCTCGGATGACGCCGACGGCCAGGGGCAGTGTCATGCCGTCCATCATGGCCAGCTGCTGGTGCAAGAAGTTGGAAGGGGTGTGAGCATCATGTACCAACACATCATCCATGGTGTAACCGTCTTGACCGATGGTGACAGCCTTGAGCAGGAAGCCATCACGTACGAGGCCCTTGTCGCCGTTGGCGCCGAAGACCATCTTTTGGCCGTGTACCAGGTGGATGGTGCGGTCGGCACGCACGGCGCGGTCGGTGATGGCGTTGTGGATGCCGTTATTGAAGATTACACAGTTTTGCAGAATTTCGACCACTGAGGTGCCTTTATGACGTGCTGCTGCCGCCAAGACTTCCTGCGAAGTCTTGAGTTCGACATCGATGCTGCGGGCAAAGAAAGTGCCGCGAGCGCCGAACACCAGTTCGGCAGGGATAAACGGATCCTCGGTCGTGCCGTAAGGCGACGATTTGGACACGAAACCGCGGGCACTCGTGGGCGAGTACTGACCCTTGGTCAGACCGTATATTTTGTTGTTGAACAGTACGATGTTGATATCTATATTGCGGCGTACGGCGTGGATGAAGTGGTTGCCGCCGATGGCGAGGCCGTCGCCGTCACCCGAAATCTGCCATACGGTCATCTCGGGATTGGCAACCTTGAAGCCTGTAGCTATGGCTGCGGCACGTCCGTGGATGGTATGGAAGCCGTAGGTGTTCATGTAATAGGGCAGACGAGACGAGCATCCGATGCCGGAGATGACGGCGGTGCGATAAGACGGTACGCCGATTTCGGCCATAGCCTTGTGCAGGGTGTTGAGGATGGCGTGGTCGCCGCAGCCGGGACACCAGCGCACGGCCTGGTCACTTTTGAAGTCCGCGGGTGTATATGCCGGGGTATTCTCTTGTGTTTGCATTGTCTATTATGATTAGTGGCTGGTGTGACTTATTTTTCTTTGGAAAGGTTGAGGCGAACGCCGTCTATGATTTCGCTGACAAGGAATGGTTGACCCTGAATCTTGTTGATGCGCTCGATGCGGACGTCGGGGAATTTGGCTTGCAGGTAGTCTGCAAACATTCCGGTATTGAGTTCGGCCACAATCACGCGACGATAGCGGCGCAGCACTTCGGCGGTATTGGAGGGCAGCGGGTTGATGTAGCGGAAGTGTGCCAAGTCCACGGGGGTGCCTTGTTTGGTAAGCTCCTCGGCAGCCGTGCGCAGGTGTCCGTAAGTGCCGCCCCAGCCTACGAGCAGGGTATCGGCCTCACCTTCGCCGTAAACCTTGACTTCGGGAATGTCCTTGGCAATATTGGCGATTTTCTGACGACGCAGCATCACCATCTTCTCGTGGTTGACCGGGTCGGTGGAGATTGCGGAGGTATCGGCGTCTTTTTCGAGGCCGCCCAGGCGGTGTTGCAGGCCCTCGGTGCCGGGGATGGCCCAGTAGCGTACCAGCGTCTCGGGGTCGCGCAGATAGGGACGCCACGAGCTGTTGCGCAAGTGCTCGGGCACGAAGTTGGGTCGTATTTCGGGATACTCATCGGCTTCGGGTATGCGCCAAGCGCTCGAGCCGTTGGCAATGAATGCATCCGTGAGCAGGATGACCGGGGTCATGTGCTCGATGGCGATGCGGCATGCCTCAAAGGCCATAGTGAAGCAGTCCGTGGGCGAAGCGGCGGAAAGTACCACTATGGGCGACTCGCCGTTACGGCCATACAGAGCCTGCATTAGGTCGGTTTGCTCGGTTTTGGTGGGAAGGCCGGTGGAGGGACCGCCACGTTGTACGTCGATGACCACCAAGGGCAATTCGGCGATGACGGCAAGGCCTATGCCTTCGCCCTTGAGTGCCAGGCCGGGGCCCGAAGTGGAAGTCACTGCCAGATTACCGGCAAAGGATGCTCCTATGGCCGAGCATACGCCGGCAATTTCATCCTCCATTTGGCAGGCCTTGACGCCGAGGTCTTTGCGCTTGGCCAGCTCCTGCAGAATGTCTGTAGCCGGGGTAATGGGATACGAGCCGAGGAACAGCGGACGGCCCGATTTCTCCGAAGCCATAATCAAGCCCCATGCAGTAGCGGTATTGCCGTTGATATCGGTGTATACACCCGGACGCGGGTCTTCGGTCTCGATGCGATATGTAGACATCGAGGCGTGTGTATTGTGGCCGAAGTCATAGCCGGCTTGTACCACGGCGCAATTGGCCTTGGCTATAGCCGGTTTCTTGGCAAATTTCTTGGAAATATAGTGGCAGGCAGCCTCTATGGGGCGATCAAAGAGCCAGCACACAACGCCTAAGGCGAAGATATTGCGGCACTTGAGTATAGACTTATTATCCATACCGCTATCGGCCAGAGCGGCACGAGTCATCGTGGTCACGGGCACTTCGAGCACCTGAGCCGGGTCGATACCCAATTCGGCATATGGGTCATTGGTGGCGAACAGCGCCTTGCGCAGATCCGACTCGCCGAAGCTGTCGCTGTCGACGATAATGATGCCGCCGCTTTTGAGGAAGCGCACATTCTGTTTCAGCGCTGCCGGATTCATAGCCAGCAGCACATCGCACCGATCACCGGGGGTGTGAACTCCGCGGCCTACCGACACTTGAAAGCCGGAGACGCCGCTAAGCGAGCCCTGCGGCGCGCGTACTTCGGCCGGATAGTCCGGGAAGGTGGACACCTCGTTGCCGACGCCGGCGGATACATTCGTAAAGATGTTGCCGGCAAGCTGCATGCCGTCGCCACTGTCGCCGGAAAAACGCACGACGACCTTGTCGAGGACTTTGACGTTGGTTTTGTCTAACATGGGGTTAAAATACTTACTCTTTGGACTATGTAGTGATTATAGTGTCAAAGTGTGTGGAAATGAGGTTGTATGTTTGGATTATTGTCTGTGTATGTCGCCGACGCAAGCATTGTGTAAGCACAAATCCGTTTCCAAACTCGGCGTCACGCCGCCCGGCCGACATTTTGTCATTCAAAGGCACACTCAAGCGCCTCCATAAGACGCTACAAAGGTACAAACTTTTCTCGGCAATACCAACTCCCGCGTTTTTTTGCATAATTCGCTTCAAAGTGTATTTATTCGCCCCTTGCCCATAGGTCAATTTCGCCGTTATTTTTTGCATTTTTTGCATTTTTTACTTTTGAGCGATGTCCTTACGATAATTAGTCGTACCTTTGCAGTCGGTTTTGCACATCATAGAACACACTATAATTATTATATGGATTTTTTCAAGGAACTATTTTCGCCCGGCAGCGACACTATAGCATCTACACTGATGCTTTACTCGTTTGTCATAGCCGTCGGGATATACCTGGGCAAGCGCAAGCTGTTCGGCATATCGTTGGGGGTGACTTTCGTGCTGTTTGTAGGCATTGTCATGGGATCGTTCGGGTACAGCGTCAATGAAAACATTCTCAAATTCATCCGCGAATTCGGCCTGATTCTGTTCATCTTTTCCATCGGCCTGCAAGTCGGTCCGGGATTTTTTTCATCGTTCAAAAAAGGCGGCATGCGTCTCAACGGCCTTGCCGTACTCTCAATAGGCATCAGCATCGCAATCGTCATAGGCATATACTTCTTAGGCAACGTAAACGACAAGGCCGCACTGGTAGGTATCATGAGCGGTGCCGTGACCAATACGCCCGGACTCGCCGCTGCCCAACAGACAATCTCCGAAATAACAGGTAACGGCGCACAGGTCAATACCATGGCCCAAGGCTACGCCGCCGCCTACCCCCTCGGCGTGGTCGGCATCATCGCCGCAATGCTTGTCATACGCAGCATTTTCCGCATCAAGGTAGACAAGGAAGTGAAAATCATCGAAGAAGACGAGCGCAACTCTCAGCTCAAGCCATACATCCTGACGCTGAAAGTCACCAACGCCCTTGTCGAAGGACAGACGTTGCTGCAACTGCACAATATAATTTCGGCCAACTTCGTAGTATCGCGACTGATGAACGCCGAAGGCAAAGTCGTAATCCCCGTATCGTCCACACAGATACACTGCGGAGACATATTGCTTATCGTATGCTCGGCTCAGGATGTCGAGTGCTTCCGCGCCGTACTCGGACACGAGGTGGATATGGACTGGGAAGCGACACGGACCCCGGTATTCTCGCGCCGCATAGTCATCACCAAGAGCGAATTTGACGGCGTGGCACTGGGCAGCCTGCGACTGCATAACGGCTACCGCCTCAACTGCACGCGCGTCAACCGTGCCGGCGTAGACCTGCTGGCCACAGCCAATCTGCGGCTCCAAATGGGCGACCGCATCACCGTCGTAGGCGACCTCCAAGACATTGAGCACCTGGCCTCCCGACTTGGAAACTCGATGAAGCGCCTCAACCAGCCCAATCTCATCACCATTTTCGTTGGTATAATCCTCGGCATCATCCTCGGAAGTATCGACATTGGATTCGGTATGAAACTCGGACTTGCCGGCGGACCGCTCGTTGTAGCCATACTGCTCAGCCGCTTCGGATACAAAGCCAAATTGGTCACCTATACATCATCCTCGGCATCGCTACTGCTGCGCGAACTCGGCATCTGCCTCTTCCTCGCATCCGTAGGCATCTCGGCCGGCAAAGGATTTGTCGAAACGGTATTCAACTACACCGGTATGTGGTGGGTCATCTGGGGATTTGTAATCACCGTGGTACCGCTGATAATTGTCGGCGCCATTGCCCGCGGACGGTACGGCATCAACTATCTCAGCATCATGGGTATGCTCAGCGGCGGATGCACCGATCCCCCGGCACTGGCATACGCCACCAATTCCACCGGCAACGACGAACCCGCCGTGGCCTACTCCACCGTCTATCCTCTGACAATGTTCCTGCGCGTCGTCGTCGCCCAAGCGCTCATTTTGGCCCTACCCTAAGCCACAAACGTACATACAATATACAAAGCAGGGCCGACCGGAGTCTTCCGGTCGGCCCTGCTTTGTATCTACCTCGGATAATGCCGACAACGACCGTTGTCGCACCAATGCCCGAGATGTCGCACTCAGCCGATATGCTCGCGCAGCACGGCAATGATATCATCGGCCTGATGCAGGCCGGTGCCGCGCCACAGCTGTTTGCCGTCTTTGAATAACATCAGCGTGGGTATTGACTGTACGCGGTACATGGCCGCAGCCTCGCTATTGCGGTCGACATCAACCTTGACTACGCTCACACTATCGCCCAGACGCTGTTTGACGTCCTCAAGGATAGGAGCTTGCATCTTGCACGGCCCGCACCATGTGGCATAAAAGTCCACAAGCACCGGCTTTGTCCCATTTATCAATTCATTGAAATCACTCATAATCAATATGTTTTGTTTATGATAATTAAACTCGGATTTCGATATCTTTCCTGAGTGTCAGCCTACGACACCGAGAAGAATCTTCGCACGCGAACTGCTCGGGGATATTCTTTAATCATCAAACAACTCGGACATTCCGAAAGTTCGAAGCAAATGCATCGAAATCCATTTTTCCATAAGATGCAAAAACTGTGCCCATACGGCACGTTATCTATCAAATTTTTCTTAACTTTGCATCGCCTAAGCGCCGCAAGGCGCCAAAGTGATGGTCCGGTAGCTCAGCTGGATAGAGCATCTGCCTTCTAAGCAGACGGTCACGCGTTCGAATCGCGTCCGGATCACAACAAAGAAAAAACGGACCCCCACCGAAACACCTAATCCACTGATAATTACAACGTTGTATGCGGCGTATGGAAATGCTGCACAAAGATTTATATTCTTGATGCGTTGCAAAATTCAGCATTTAATATCTTGAAAAAAATGCACGACAAGACAGCAAAACCAACTTCACAGAAACCAAAATGGGGCGGACGGCGTGCAGGCGCTGGCCGCAAAAAGACTTCGGAGGGTGTACGTACGATAGCTGTGCATGTGCCGCAGGACGTGGCGGACGTACCGGACACGGTGTCGTCTATCACCGAATATGTCGTTACGGCCTAGCGTGCCTATATTGCGAGGTCAGCGCCTTGACAGCTTCCACTTGGTCGTTGGTGGCCTTCATACGCTGCTTCATTACCACGTCCAGGCGCGTAGCGTTCAACTCGGTCTCCTCGTACGCCGAGGCCATCGACATAAGCATGCCGTTTAGCCGCTCTACCGTACTTATTGTAGTCTCGAACGCCGCCGCTGACTGTGCCCATTTAGTCCTTGCCCCTTCTAATGACTGCTGTACGTTTTTGGTCACCGTCTGCATCTCTTGCAGGCTGTATATAGCCGACTTTATTCCATTGGCATTAAATGCCGTATTAAAATTAATCGTTACGTTTTTTGCCATAATC
>ERZ808286.831-NODE-831-length-17781-cov-3.195758_pt1 | contig 17781 bp, 13 predicted proteins | sample MGYA00521276_ERZ808286 | MGnify/ENA primary metagenome ERZ808286 (study PRJEB31516, sample SAMN03275607) | gut metagenome | biome: mammalia-associated habitat; material: feces | host: Papio cynocephalus | place: Kenya | collected 2012-08-01 ... | reverse complement strand
AAACCTCAAGCGGCACCTGCGGCAAAGCCACAAGCGGCACCTGCGGCGAAACCTCAAGCAGCCCCTGCGGCAAGACCTCAAACGGCCCATGCGGCAAAACCTCAAACGGCACCCGCGGCAAAACCACAAGCAGCGACAGCGGCGAAACCTCAAGCGGCTCCGGCGGCAAAACCGCAAGCGGCCCCTACGGCAAAGCCTGCGGCTCCGCAAAAAACTCAACCGCCAAAACCGGAGGAGAAAAAATAACGAATTAAGTTGAAAGAGACGGCGAATTTCGCCGCCTCTTTTGCATTTTTCGGCTGCTTGGCAAAAAATTCAGGCAAAATCTTAAAACGACCTTAAATTGTGTTTACAAATTTTTTTGCTTATGGTATAGTGGAAACAATAAATAATCTTTAAGTTGGTACAGAGATGCCGGCAAGATACGAAATACGCTTTTATCTTCACAAAGGTGAAGTTTAGTCTTGCTGCGCAAATCGGCAAGATTTTTTTATGCAAAGGGGTTGAAAATGGAATTTAAGTCCGAAATTATGAACGAAGAAGCCGTTTACAGGGCTTTGAGAAGAATATCGCACGAAATCGTCGAAAGATGCGGAGGAGTGGACAATCTGGTTCTGGTGGGCATAAAAAGCCGCGGAATCCCGCTTGCCGAAAAGCTTAAGCAGCTGATTTTCGCTTTTGAAAGCGTGGACGTGCCGCTAGGAGAGCTCGACATCAGCCTCTATCGCGACGATCTGACGGAAATAGCCGACCTTCCGACGGTGAAGAAAACCGACATCGGAGTGGACGTGAAAGGGAAAACCGTGGTGCTGGTGGACGACGTGCTGTTTACGGGGAGGACCGTTCGCGCCGCCATTGACGCCGTGTTCGACCAAGGCCGTCCGGAAGCCATTCAACTGGCCGTTTTGGTGGACAGGGGACACAGAGAGCTTCCGATAAGGGCGGATTACGTCGGCAAAAACATTCCGACCGCTCGCACGGAAATGGTGAAAGTCAACCTGCCGCCGTACGACGAGGACGTTTCCGTGGCGCTCTATAACGTTTAAATCAAAAAATTTTTATACAAAGGAGATCACACTATGAAGCTCATTTACGACGTTGAAGACAAACCTAAGTTTTCAAAACTTTTGGTGTTCGCGCTCCAGCAAGTGCTTGCAATCATGGCCGCAACCATAGCGGTGCCGACCATCATCGGTCTGCCTACGCAGATTCCGGCGGCAATCCTCGGCGCGGGCGTCGGAACCATCGTCTACCTTCTTTTCACCAAATTCAAAAGCCCTGTCTTTTTGGGAAGCTCGTTTGCATTTCTCAGCTCGCTGGGCGTGGCAATCGCATTCGGTTATCTGGGCATCATAGTCGGCGCGGTGTTTGCGGGGCTCGTGTACGTCGTAATCGCGCTCGTCGTGAAGTTTGCAGGCACCAAATGGGTGTCCAAGCTTATGCCTCCGGTGGTTATAGGGCCTACCGTTGCGCTTATAGGTCTGTCCCTTGCGGGAAGCGCAATGGGCGACATCGTCAAAGCCTCCGGCGCAAGCGTAAACGGCGGCTACAACCTTGTGGCGCTCCTTTGCGGACTTATCACTTTCTTCACAATCGTTCTTTGCTCCACTCAGAAAAAACGCAAGATGATGCAGCTTATCCCGTTCATCATCGGCATCGGCGCAGGCTACGTTTCTGCGGCTATATTCTCGGCGTTCGGCTACGCATTCGACGTCGAATATCTGAAAATAATCAACTTTTCTCCTATCGTAAACAACTTTGTGACCGAAAGCGGCTCGTTCGTCGGCTTCAAAGCATTTTTGAACTATCCTGATTTCGCCCTCATCGAAGCTATCAAAGAGCTTGCCACGGGCAACGTCTCCGACGCTATCAAGGCTGTCAACGAAAACGCAACCACACTTACCGGAGCAGGCGTTGCGGAAATCGCACTGGCGTTTATCCCTGTCGCGCTCGTAGTGTTCGCAGAGCATATCGCCGACCACAAAAACCTCGGCTCCATCATTGAAAGAGATCTCGTCGAAGGCGAACCGGGCCTTGAAAAAACACTTCTCGGCGACGGCGTCGGAAGCATCGCGGGCACCGTTTTCGGCATTTGCCCTAACACCACTTACGGCGAAAGCGTCGGCTGCGTGGCAATCACCAAAAACGCGTCGGTGAGAACCATTTTCGTCGCCGCAATCATGTGCATAGTTCTCAGCTTCTTGAGCCCCGTTATGGCGCTTTTGCAAACCATACCTAGCTGCGTCATGGGCGGCGTGTGCCTCACCCTGTACGGCTTCATCGCGGTAAGCGGTCTCAAAATGTTCAAGGATATCGACCTTGGCGAAAACAAAAACCTGTTCGTTGTAAGCGCAATTCTCATCGCGGGTATCGGCGGACTTTCCCTGCAAATTCCGTATCATCTGTCGGGTTCGGACGTAGTTACCGAAGTGTTCGTGAACGGCGTTTTTAACGGAAAACTTTCCTCCACGGTTTCTGCGGGAACTGTTGACAAAGCAATCACCGTAACCTCCATTGCGACGGCGCTTATTCTCGGCATCGTAACCTACGCCATCATCGGCAAGATGGAAAAGAAACATCAGGCAGAGGAGAACGAACCTGAAAGCCTTATTGCGGGCGCGGTTGCTCCGGAAGCCAGCTTCGAAATCGGCGCGGAAAAACAAGACGACTAAATAAGCTAATGAACAATAAAACAGGCAAACCGTTCGGTTTGCCTGTTTTTGCTTGAAAACTGATTTTAACGTGAATTTTGAGCGTGTGAACTCTATTTTGTGCCGAATATTCTGTCGCCTGCGTCGCCGAGGCCCGGGACGATGTAGCCTTTTTCGTTCAGGCATTCGTCCAGCGCCGCGCAAAAAACAGGCACGTCAGGATGCTTGTCCGTGAAAGCCTTCACGCCTTCGGGAGCCGCTATCATGCACATAAAGCGGATTTTTTGGCAGCCCTTTTCTTTCAGCAGATTGACGGCGTCGATTGCGCTTCCGCCGGTGGCCAGCATCGGATCGACTAAGATGACTTCGCGATCCTTTATGTCGAGAGGAAGTTTGCAGAAGTAAACGTGCGGCTCTAAAGTGGTTTCGTCACGATACATACCGATGAAGCCTTGCTTTGCCGTAGGGAACAGATCCAGAACTCCGTTCACCATGCCGAGGCCTGCCCTCAAAATAGGCACGACTGCAACGTCGCTGGTGAGCATGCGGCAAGTGGTGGTGGCGATCGGGGTTTTCACGGTAACTTCGTGGGTAGGAAGCTCCCTGCAAACCTCGTAGGTCATCAGCATGCCGATTTCCTCGACGAGTTCGCGGAACTGTTTGCTGGTTGTGGTTTCGTCGCGCAAAATCGCCAGTTTGTGGGAAATGAGCGGGTGATCGAAAATTGTAACGTTTTTCTGCATAGATACACCTCTTTTATTAAATTTTTTACCTTTATATTTTAGCATTTTTCGCCGTAGTTGGCAATCGAAAAAACCGTTCTCGCCGCAATAATACGAAAAATAAACTTATTTTGAAAAAAGTGCGAATTTTGCGGCAAAAATCAGCCTCGCGCGGTAAAAAAAATGGCAAAAAACGAAAATCCGTCGCGCTATGTAGTTGCAAAAATCGACGGCTTTGTGGTAGAATATTCTTATACGTATAAATATAATATATTTATTAGAATATATTTTTGGGGAGTTTTAGCAATATGGATGAGATCAAAAGATTTTTCACAAACTTCAAGACGGACATCATTGACGAATATCCGCTTTATACCATTCTGGTTGCCGCGGCGATAGTTCTGCTTATCGTGGGCATCGTGGTTGCCGTTACGGTTTCCAAAAAGAAAAAGAAAGCAAAGGGCGCCGACAACGCAGAGAATATAGTGGTCGCGCCTGAAAAAGAGGAAGAGGCTCCAATCGCCCCGACGGCGGCTCTTGCTAAAGAAATCGCAGAAGTTAAGGGAGAAGCTCCGGCCAAAGAGGTTGAGCCTGCAGAAACGGCTGTGCCGCAAGAAGAGGCGGAGCCTGAAAAACAAGAAACCGTTTCCGCTCCTGCGTCTGTAGAAGAGGAGAAGGCTCCGGAAAAAGTTGAAGAAAAACCGGTTATAAACCTTGCAAAAGAGGACGTGGTTCCTGCCGCTTCGGACGACGAGTGGAAACCTGCAAGCCTCACTGCAAAAAGAGAACCGAAAAAAGAAACTCCGGTAAAAGCGGAAGAAACCGAAAAGAAGGAAGAAGAATACGATCCGTTCCAAAAGGCAGTGATTACCGCGCCTAAAAAATCGGCAAAACCGAAGGCGGAGCCTGAAAAGGTTGAAAAGGAAGAAACTCCTGTCGCGCCTAAAGCCGCGCCGAAGGCAACCAAGAAAGCCGCCGCGCCTAAAGCCGAAAAAGCGGCTCCTGCCGAAGAAAAAGTTGCTCCTGTGGAAGAACCTGTCAAAAAACCTGTTCAGAAAGACATCGACATGGACGAAACCGCAGCCACCGTTGTGGGCAAAAAGGTGGTTGGCAAATACGTTATCGACGCAAACGAGGATTTCTATCAGTTCTCCTTGTACGCAAACAACGGTCAACTTCTTTACGAAAGCCGTGAATACGCCACCCTCGCCACCTGCAAGAGCGGCATCGAAACCTTCAAAAAGAACGTTGCCGAATGCGACTACCGCGTTGCGCAGGATAAGAACGGAAACTGGAAATACATCTTCAGAAAAGGCAACAGCATCTATATCGGCGAATCCTACAGCACCGAGCAATCGGCCGAAAACAGCGCCGAATCCACCAAGCGTTTCGCAGGCATCAGCGAATTGCAGGAAAAATAACAAAAGACAAAGTTTTTTAAAAACAATAAATAATTTTAAAAAGGGGATTTACAACTATGGCAGAAATCAAAGGCAAGTACACAATCGAATGTGTTTACGGTGATTTGTATCAATTTTCGCTCTTTGCGAACAACGGACAACTTCTTTATGAAAGCCGCGAATACGCAACTCTCGCAAGCTGCAAGAGCGGTATCGAAACCTTCAAAAAGAACGTTCAGGACGAAAAAACCAAAACCCGTATCGACGTGGACAAAAACAAGAACTATAAGTTCATCATCAAAAACGGCAACAGCATCTACGTAGGCGAATCCTACAAAACCAAAACTGCCGCCGAAAACAGCGCCGAATCCGTTAAAAGATTTGCGCTCATCAGCGACGTAGTCGTTAAGTAACAACAAGTTTTCTGCAGAGGGGAAAGGGACGGAATTCCGTCCCTTTTATTTTTTATAAAACAAAAAACGCTCGCAAAGGCGAGCGTTTTCGTTTTGGTTGGTTAATTTATTTCATAGCTTCTTCGACGGAAACCGCAAGAGAAACGGTTGCGCCGACCATAGGGTTGTTGCCCATACCGATGAGGCCCATCATTTCGACGTGCGCAGGAACGGAGGAGCTGCCCGCGAATTGCGCGTCGCTGTGCATTCTGCCCATGGTGTCGGTCATGCCGTAGCTGGAAGGACCTGCAGCCATGTTGTCCGGGTGAAGGGTTCTGCCCGTGCCGCCGCCGGAAGCAACGGAGAAATATTTTTTGCCGTTTTCGACGCACCATTTTTTGTAAGTGCCTGCAACCGGGTGTTGGAAACGAGTCGGGTTGGTGGAGTTGCCGGTGATGGAAACGTCAACGCCTTCGCGTCTCATGATTGCAACGCCTTCGTTTACGTCGTCTGCGCCGTAGCAACGAACTTTGGCTCTGTCGCCGGAGGAATAAGCCGTTTCTTTTACGACGGTCAGTTCGTCGGTGTATTGATTGTATTGAGTCTGAACGTAGGTGAAACCGTTAATGCGGCTGATGATGAAGGCGGCGTCTTTGCCGAGACCGTTGAGGATAACTCTCAAAGGCTCTTTTCTGACTCTGTTAGCCTTCAAAGCGATGCCGATTGCGCCTTCTGCTGCGGCGAAGCTTTCGTGGCCTGCGAGGAAAGCGAAGCACTTGGTTTCTTCTCTCAAAAGCATTGCGCCGAGATTGCCGTGGCCGAGACCGACTTTTCTGGTGTCTGCGACGGAACCAGGGATGCAGAAGCTTTGCAGACCTTCACCGATTGCTTCGGCGGCGTCTGCGGCCTTTTTGCAGCCTTTTTTGATGGCGATTGCCGCGCCTACGGTGTAAGCCCAAACGGCGTTTTCGAACGCGATAGGCTGAACGCCCTTAACGATGGCTTCGACGTCGATGCCCTTGTCGAGGCAAACTTGACGAGCATCTTCGAGGTCCTTGATGCCGTATTTGGCGAGAACCGGGGTGATTTGATTTATTCTTCTTTCGTAACTTTCAAACGTAACGCTCATGGTTTATGCCTCCTTCGTTATTCCTGACGTGGGTCGATGTATTTGACTGCGCCGTCTTCGGCCTTGAATCTGCCGTAGGAGCCGGACGCTTTTTCGTATGCTTCGTTAGGGGTGAGGCCTTTTTTAACAAAGTCCATCATCTTACCGAGAGATACGAAGCTGTAGCCGATGATCTGATCGTCTTTGTCCATAGCGATTTTGGTGACGTAACCTTCTGCCATTTCCAGATAACGCGGGCCTTTGGCTCTGGTGGAGTACATAGTGCCGACTTGGCTGCGGAGGCCTTTTCCGAGGTCTTCGAGGCCGGCGCCGACTGCGAGGCCGTCTTCACTGAAAGCGGACTGGCTGCGTCCGTAAACGATTTGCAAAAACAGTTCGCGCATAGCGGTGTTTATAGCGTCGCAAACGAGGTCGGTGTTGAGAGCTTCCAAAATGGTTTTGCCGGTCAGGATTTCTGCCGCCATAGCCGCAGAGTGAGTCATACCGCTGCAACCGACGGTTTCGACCAAAGCTTCTTCGATGACGCCGTTTTTGATGTTAAGGCTCAGTTTGCAAGCGCCTTGTTGCGGTGCGCACCAACCTACACCGTGGGTGAACCCGCTGATGTCGGTGATTTCTTTGGCCTGAACCCATTTTGCCTCCTCCGGAATCGGAGCCGGACCGTGGTTAGGGCCTTTCTGCACGCAGTACATTTCGTTAACTTCTTTCGAGTAAGTCATTATGATATTCCTCCGTAGAAATAAATTTTAACTTTTGACATAAAAATTATAGCACACTTTTTTCAAAAAGTAAAAAAGTTTTGTGGGAATAAATTTATTTATGCCATATATTTTGCCGAATATGGTTGAAATATGCGCCCTTTGGTGGTATAATAAGCACATCTAAACGGCCAAAAGGCCGAAATTTCAAGTAATGAGGTAAAATGATGGAAAACGTATTGGACGTTTTGAAAGCAAGAGGTTTCGTCAAACAAACCGTATTTGAGGACGACCTCAGAAAACTTTTGGAAACCGAAAGCGTGCCGTTCTACATCGGCTTCGATCCGACGGCGGACAGTTTGCACGTCGGACATTTCGTCGCTCTTATGGGCATGAGCTGGCTGCAACGCTACGGCCATAAGCCTATCGTGCTTCTCGGCGGCGGAACCGGCCTTGTGGGCGATCCTTCGGGAAGAACCGATATGCGCACGCTTATGAGCAAAGAACAGACCATGCACAACTGCGAATGCTTCAAAAAACAAATGTCGAGATTCTTCAGCTTCGAGGGCGAAAACGCTGCCATTATGGTGAACAACGCCGACTGGCTGACTGACCTTAACTATATCGACTTTTTGCGCGAAATCGGTGTTTATTTCAGCGTAAACCGTATGTTAACTGCCGAATGCTACAAACAACGCCTTGAAAAAGGACTCAGCTTTTTGGAGTTTAACTACATGCTTATGCAGGGTTACGACTTCTACAGATTGTACAAAGATTACGGCTGCAAGCTTGAGTGCGGCGGCGACGATCAGTGGAGCAACATGCTTGCCGGCGAAGACCTTATAAGAAGAAAAGAAGGTCAGCCTGCGTTCGCAATGACTTTCAGTCTGCTCACCACCTCCGACGGCAAAAAGATGGGCAAAACCCAGAAAGGCGCAGTCTGGATCGACGAAGCCAAAACCAGTCCGTACGAATTTTATCAATACTGGAGAAATATCGACGACAGCGACGTCGAAAAGTGCATGAAGCTTCTTACGTTCATGGACCTTTCGGAAATCGAAGCGCTTTGCCGCTATAAGGACGAAAGAATGAACGTAGCAAAAGCTCGCCTTGCTTACGAAGTTACCAAGCTCGTGCACGGCGAAGAAAAAGCAAAAGCGGCCGAAGCTCAAACGCAGGGCGCGTTCGGCGGCGGCGACACTCTTCCTACCAAAGAAGTTGAAAACGTCCGTTCGGTCATCGACGCGATGATAGCTGCCGGCGTCGCTCCGTCCAGAAGCGAAGCGAGAAGACTTATCGAGGGCGGCGGCATAAAAGTGGACGACGACAAAGTGGACGACGTCAACAAACTGCTCACCGACAGCCAGCTTGCAAACGGCTTCGTTCTGCACAAAGGAAAGAAAGTTCACCTTAAAGTGGTGGTCAAATAATGAAGGAATATTTGTCCGTTAAGGAGCGGACGGAAAACGAATACGTCGTGCAGAGAAGCGTGTTTATCGCAACCGTTGCGCCCGTTTCCGACCAGGAAGAAGCGGACAGAATCGTCAAAGAGATTTGCGCAAAATATCCCGACGCCACCCATAACTGCTACGCCTACGTTGCCGACGATCTCGGAAACGTGATGAAGTTTTCCGACGACGGCGAGCCGCAGGGTACTGCCGGTCAGCCGATGCTCGAGGTTCTCAGAAAGCAAGGGCTGCGGCACGTTCTGGCAGTCGTTACGCGTTATTTCGGCGGAGTGAAGCTTGGAGCTGGCGGCCTTGTCGGCGCATATACCAAAAGCGTCACCGACGCCCTAAAAAAAGCGGAAATCGTGAAGTACAAGCCAAGCGTAACCTTTTTCGTCGAAACAGATTATGCGTGCTTAAAGGGACTTAAGAGGGAAATCGCTTCCCTTTTGGAAGTGCGTGAATATCCTACGGAGTTTTCGGGAAACGTGCTGTTGAAGTTTTCCGTTCCGACGGAAACGGAGGCGGACGTCAGAAAAACGATTTCCGAAGCCACTCTGGGATCTGCAAAAGTGTCCGTGTCGGACGAAACGCAGATATGTTACCAAATTAAGTAAAAAACAAAGCCGACCTTTCGGGGCGGCTTTATTTTTTTTGCGTTATAACCAAAATTTTGACAGCAATATCGTTGTTTTTGACAGCATTTACAAACCGAGCCGTCATTTCGGCGATTTGTTTTTGCAGGTTGTTGACAAAGGTGCGGGCAAGATGTTAAAATGTATTATGTCTATTTATGTTTTTTCATAAATATATAAAAGCGCACGCACGCGCTCAAAATGAAAATACTTAAGGGGTATATATATGAAAAACAAAGCGTTCAGAATTCTTTTGCTTGTTGTGCTTGCGGTGTTTGCCGCGGCAAGCTTAACCGCTTGCAGCGCAGTCAAGGATTTGGTAAACGAAGTTACGGGCAAAAACGACATCGTTTCCGTTTCGTACATAAAATCCGTGAACGGCATCGAAGCGCAGTACAAGGCGGGCGCGGTTATCGATTACGACAACGCTTCCGTAACCGTAGTTTACACAAACGGCGAAGAGAAAACAGTCAAGCTGAGTCAGACCTCGTTTGACAAAATCGACACTTCGACTTTGGGCGACAAAGAGCTTAAGGTCGTTTACAAAGGCGCGATCTTCCAGATGACGGTGAAAATTTACGTCGACGTTACCGTTACCAAGCTTTCCACGCCGGTGGGGCTTAAGGTTGACGGAAACAAACTGAGCTGGAACGCAGTCAAAAACGCTTCTTCCTACAAGGTTTACATCAACGACCGCGAATACGAAAGCAACACCAACAGCTTCGTTTTCACGTCGCAGGGCAGCGGAACCATAACGTTTGCGGTTATGGCGGTTTCGAATAGCCCGGAATTTGAAAACAGCGACGTGAGCAGCGAGCTTAAGGTGGAAAACATGGTTCAGCTTGCGGCCCCTACCGAAGTCAAAATCGACAAAACGGTTCTGAGCTGGAACTACGAAGGGCAGACCTCCGACATATATTTCGTCGTCAGACAGGACGGCGGCGTTGCGGTTGAAAAAACCACCGAAACCAAAATAGATCTTCTTTCCTTAAACCTCGGCGCTTCCGACAAGCCGTACGTTTTCAGCGTTTACGCATGCAGCACCGATTCCAAAAAAATGCAATCGGAAACCGCAGGCAACGCAGGCTTCAAGGTAACGAGGCTTTCTCAGCCGAAGGGCGTTGCTTTGTCGGGCAAAATCCTCACTTGGGAGAGAGATTCCAAAGCGGTTAAATATCGCATCACCGTCGGCGAAAACGAATCCGACGCTGCCAGAAACGTCGAAGTCGGCGCGGCTTCCACGTCTTTCAACATCACGAATTATTTCGGCGAAGCGTGGTTCAGCGGTCCTGCTCGCGACAGAGTGGGCAGCTATTCCTTCAAGGTCAAGGCTTTGGGCTACACGGCCGAAAACGCCGCTTCTCTCGAAAAAGTTTCGGGCGAAGGCTACGAATACGAATGGCTTCTCGATTCCGTCGCTTCCGAATCGGTCAACTACAAAGTCGTGCAGCTTGCCACCCCTTACGGGCTGTACGTCGAGGACGGAGTGCTTCGTTGGTCGGGCGACGTCAACGCGGCTTCCTACAAAGTTTTCATAACTCCGGAAGGCGGCAGAACCAGCTCGGCTTCTACAACCGAAACCTTCCTTGACTTGTCCGAATACGCCAAAACGAGCAATCGCTATGAAATTCACGTCGTGGCAACCGGCGCGAAAGAAGGCTTGAACGTTTCCGAGGTCATCGACAGCGATCAGTCCGAAAGCATCGAATACGTCTATCGCACTCCGCTTGCTTCTCCGACGCTCACGCTCAGCGGAAACACCCTCACTTGGAACACCGTCGAAAACGCGGGCAGCTATCTTTTGTGCACCCAGTTCGGCGCAACGGGCAAGGCCCTCAACACCACCAGAAAAACGCTTAACGCCGACTTTTTGGCAAGCCTCGGCTACGGCTCGTTTGACTTCTACGTCATCGCTTTGCCGAAGAGCGGCAGTCTTTACACCTACAGCCAAAAGTCCAACGAAGTGAATTACGTCAATTCCAAAACCCTTGACGTGCCGTTCGTTACCGCTTCGGGCACCGTTATCAGCTGGCCGAAAGTGGACGACGCAGAGTTCTACACTCTTACCGTCAACGGACAAAAGGTGGACGGCGGCGCGCTCGTCGCGGTCGAAAATCAAACTATCGTCGTCAGAGGCGAAAGCTACGACACGGCCGTGCTCGGCGCGGGCAGCTTCACCGTAACCGTCAAGGCAGAAAACGACGACCGCGTGGTTTATAAACCGAGCGCAAATTCCGCTGAAGTTACCGTGAAATCGGTAAACAAACTGAAAACTCCTGCTTCCGTCAACGTGAACTCGGACGGAAACATCGAATACAGCCTTGTTGCTCAAGCAGAAAAATATAAGGTCGAAATTTACGATCCGGACAGCATCAAATTGTTCGAATGCTTCAATCTAAACGTTTCGGGCGCAAACGGACTCTACGATTTTGAGGACTTTTTGGCCGAAAACAAAATGAGCGCGGGCATTTATCGTATCGACATCAGCGCATACGCATCGGACGACGTGGCTGAATTTATCGTTTCGTCCGACGTCAGGAGCTTCAATCTCCGTGTAACCGCGCTTTCTTCCACCACCGTTACCGTCGGCACCAGAATAGGCGCCTACGGCGACACCGACTTCGGCAGAGAAGTCAGGTGGTCCTCCGTCAGAAACGCTTTGGGCTACAACGTTTACGTTGACGGCCAAAAAGTGAACACCGACGTCGTAACCGGAACTTCGTTCACCTTGAGCGAATCCGCCAACCTTGCGGCAGGCTCCACGCACGAAATCTCCGTGGTTGCTTTGGGCAACGGCAAAAACCTCGTGGACGGCGAAGCTTCGTCCGTCAGCATCACTTTGCCGTCGGTTCTCCCTATCGACGAAAACGGCAACGTTTCCGTGGCTCCGTCTAACGTCAGAATCGAAGGCGGTATGCTCAGATGGGACTGCGTGGACGAAAACGGCGTTGCTTTTGCCGATTCCTACACCATAGTAATCAGCTACCTTATCGAAGGCAGCAGCGAGATGCAGGAAGATACGGTTGAAGTTTTCGCCGACAGCTACACCGAATTCGTAACCGGCAGAACCTACACCGTGAAAGTGGCCGCAAACGTCAAATTCAGCGACGGCGAAAAAACCGTTTACACATCGGATTATTCCGACGCATATCAATTCAAACTCAAGTCGGCCATCAACGCGGCGTTTGCCGACGATGTGATCAGCTGGCTCGGCAGCGCGGGCACCGAATATAAGATTTATTTCGGCGACGTTGTTTTCAGCTACGTTGCGGCGGCAAACGGCACGCAGACCTTCGACGTCAAAAAGGCCGTTCAGACGCTCGACGCAGGCGTTTACGAACTCAGAATCGCCGAAGTTTCCACGGCTTTCCCTGCCGAGGACAACGTTTACAATCGCTTCAGCGTCATAACCGTTCTGGAAACCCCGGTCGTTCGTTCCTCCGGCAACAGAATTTCGTGGGACGCCGTTTTAAGCGCCGAAAAATACCTCGTTACCGTTGACGGTCAGACTTTTGAAACCGGCAACACCTATATCGACGCGGTTATCGTTCCCGAGGGAGCAAGCGTGGTCAGGGTTCAGGCCGTCAGCACTCAAAACAGAGTTTACGATTCCAAAGTCTTTGAAAAAGTTTTTGAAAAACTGGTCGCTCCTGAAATTCTGAACGACGAAAGCACCATCAGCTGGGTTATGGAAGACGGCATCACCTATCGCGTTTACGACGTCGAAAAGAACTCTGCCATTCTGGTGGACAAAAACTCCGCTTCGTCCGGCAACTTCCGGAACGAAAACGGCGTTGCGTACATAAGCGGTATCGCCGACCTCAGCAGCATCGAAATTTCCGCAACCAAGCAGGGCGTTCTGAACGCAAACACCTGGTCCTATCCTAAGGCGGACGAAAAGGCCGCTTCCTTCGGCATCGAATACGGCGCGGGCACCATCGGCGTTCCGTACATCATCGGAACCAAAGACGCTTTGGCGGCGCTTGCAAACTTCGAAAACACCTATTTCAAAGTTACGGCCGATCTGGACCTCGGCGAAATCACGCCGTACGAACTCGGTCGCGGCAACGTGGTCGATTTCAGAAACCACACCGTCAAATACAAAATCTACGCCAGGGCGGAAAGAAGCCGCAAAGTCGGTTTGTTCGCTTCCAACCTCGGCACGATAAAGAATCTTAAGGTCGAAGCGGACGTCGAGCTCGTCAACGTTAGCGTCGCAACTTACGGCAGCATCGTTTCGGGCGGCGTTGCGGCAGTCAACGACGGCGTCATCGAGAACGTTTACGTTTCCGGCCTCGTCGAAGGCACTTCTTACGTCGGCGGCGTTGCGGGCAGAAACAACGGCACCGTCAGAAACGCAATCGTCGAAGCAAGCATTTCGGCAAAAGCAGTGGGACTTTCGGCACAGAGCCTTGTGGGCGGCGTCGTCGGCTATAACGTGAACGGCACGGTCGAAGGCTGCAGCTCCAACGAAAAAGATATCCTCGGATATCTTATGAAAAACTACAATCACACGACGTTTGAAACGGAACTCGTGCAGATTAAGGCGCAAAACTCCGACGCGGGCGTGATTATCGGCGGCCTCATCGGTATGAGCGAAGGCGCAGGCAGCGTCATTTCCGACAGCTACAGCTACAGCAATGTTTGCGGCATAAGCGTGAAAGGTCACGTTTATGCGGCAGGCCTCGTGGGCTGGATTAAGGACGGAGCAAAAGTTTCCGACTGTCTGTCAACCGGCAACGCGGTGGCAATTTCCGACTCCGGCAACGTCTATGCCGCAGGCTTCGTGGCGGCTTCCAAGGCAGATTATCGCTTCTGCTACTCGATGGGCATGCCGATCGCGAAAACCACTTCCGGCACCACGGTGAACGTCGGCGGATTTATTGCAAGGCGTATCGGCGGCAGCGATCCGGAATATTGCTACTACAACGTCGACACTTCCGGCGTGGAACCGACTTCCGTCTATGACAGAATGCTCGCCGCAACAACCATCGAATTCAAATCTATGACCTCCTTCGGCGTTGAAAACGATAAGTGGTTATTCTTCTATAACTATGACAACAGACCTATCTTCTTCCCGCACCTCGTGAGCGAAAGATGGCTTATTTCCTACGACGAAGCTACGGGCGAAACCACCTACACGGCGGACGTAAATACGGGGCTTGGAACCATTCAGAACCCGATCCCTCTCACCAAGGATAATCCGCTTAAATATTTGATGTTTGAAAAGAACTCCGACCTTGTGTTCCTTATGAAATCCGATCTCGATTTTACGGGTATGGACTTCGTGCAGATACCTGCTTTCACCGCCAACGTTTGGGGCGAAGGGCACAAAATCACGGGTATCACCATAAACGGCGGCACCGAACTCGGGTTCATCAAACGCAACTACGGCAACTTCTACGGCGTAACCGTCAGCAACTTCGATATGTCCACTTCGACTCGCGACGGCGTCGTCAAAGCGGGCGCGTTTGCCGCTCACAATGCGGGCATTTTGGTTGACTGCAAAGTGGAAAACGGCAAAATCAGCGTTATCGCATTAACCGACAGCGCATACGTCGGCGCATATGCGGGCGTCAACTCCGGCATCATCTGGAGCAACGAAGAAAACGCTTCTCTCGTCAAATCCGATCACACCACGTTCACGGCAACCGTCGGGGCGGACGTCGAGCTTATCGGCCAGTCCAAGTTCGGCAAAAACACCATCATCGGCGCGGTTATCGGCCTGAACGACGGCGGCTACGTCAAGTGGGTTGACGCAAAAGCAAGCGTCAGACCTGTCGGCACCAACTTCTTCAAGGGCGGCATCTGCGGACAAAACGTCCAGCCTACCGACGAAGTCGGCACCAACATCGACAACGTCATCGATTGCTTCTATTCCGAACAGGAAACGATGTGCAGCGAAACCAACAATCGTTGGGGCACGGCGTACTAAAAAATCAAATTGCCCCCGTTTTTCGGGGGCAAAAAATTGTAGATATGATAAAAAACATCTATCCGATTTCAAACACCAAACTGAAAATGCTGGTAGTTTTTGACGACGGACGGACGATAGCGGTCGTGAAAAGCGCGCTTAAGGAATACAACGTCAAGGAAGGGGACAACCTATCCTTTGAAAAGGTTTCGGAAATCGCAGGAGAAGGCGAGGCTCACGAAGCTTTCCTGAAAGCCGCGGACGCGCTAGGCAGGTCGCCAAAGTCCGAAAAAGAAATCCGCACCGTTTTGAAAGACAAAGGCTATTCGAAAGCCGCGGCCGACGTTGCCGTCGAAAAACTCACGGGCTACGGCTATTTGTCCGACGAGGACTACGCAAAAACCTATATCGAGCATTATTCCAAAAAGTGGGGCAGAAAAAAACTCGTTTACGAGCTCGTTCAGACCAAAGGCTTGCCGTCGGACGTTGCAAGCGAAATAGTTTACGGCGCGCTTTCCGACGAAGACGAGCTTAGGCTTGCGCTTGAGCTTGCGGGAAAGTTTCTGAAAAAAAAGGACGGCAAAGATAATCTCAAACAAAAATGTCTGGCGTTTCTGGCGTCGAGAGGCATCGACTTTCAGACGGCCCTTAAGGCCACCGAAACGCTTATAAAGGAAGAAGACGACTATGCTTGACAAATTCAAAATCGGCCATGCCGACAACGACAACACGGGCGTTACCGTCATACTTTCGGAGGGCGGCGCAACGGGCGGCGTTCACGTTATGGGCGGAGCTCCCGCAACCAGGGAAACCGATCTTTTAAAAAGCGGCAACACCGTGCAAAAAATCAATGCGGTGGTGCTTGCGGGCGGTTCGGCGTACGGGCTTGAGGCGGCGTCCGGCGTTATGGAATATCTGAGGGAAAAAGGCTTCGGCTACGATGCGGGCGGATATATCGTGCCTATAGTAACCGGCGCCTGCATTTACGATCTTGAGAAAGGCGACTTCGATTATCCTAAAAAAGAAATGGGCTACGAGGCCTGCCGCCTGGCAAAAGAAAACAACTTTTTCTCCGGCTCCTTTGGCGGCGGCAAGTGCGCCACCATCGGCAAAATTTTGGGCATGAAATGCGCCGAAAGCGGCGGAGTGGGCGTCGCGTTCACCAGGACCGGCGGCGCGGAAATGGCCGTTATAACGGTTGTGAACGCCTTGGGCGACGTCGTGGACAAAAACGGCGACGTCATCGCGGGGGCAAAGGTTATGGGGCTTCATATAGGGGCCAAAAAAGCCATTGAAACGAGAGGCAAAATCCAAAATCTTACGGCCAAAAACACCACTATAAGCTGTATTCTCACCAACGCCAAGCTTACCAAAACCGAAGTGAACAGGCTTTGCGAAATCGCGCACGACGGCTATGCCCTGGCAATATCTCCGGTGCACACCATGTACGACGGCGACGCAATTTTCGGTATGGCGTCGGGCGAGGTCGAGGCGGACTTTTTCAGCATGTGCGTTGCCGCTCCGGGACTTGTGGCGGAGGCAATAAGAAACGCCGTGAAAAAGGACAAAAAGAAGAAAAACGAAGAAAGCCTTTAGGGGCTTTCTTTTCGGAAAACCGCTTTTAACAACGAATAATCAAGGATAAAATATGGATAAGATAAAAAACCTCGTTGATCCCGAGCTTAAAAAGTATTGCCGAAATCTGCCGTTTTCAAAGTTTATTCTGCGCGCCACAAGGCTGCCGCTGAAAATTTTGTACGCCACTGTTTCCGACAAAAACGTGGACGTGAAATCGGTAAGAATGGGGGAGGGGCTGACGGCCGACGTCTTCACTTCAAAAGTTATGCTGGAAAATAAGCCTACCGTTTTGTTTTTGCACGGCGGAGGGTTTGGCTACGACGCCGCTCCGCAACACAAAAGAATGGCGTTCGGCTTGGCAAAGAACGGCTACACCGTCGTTCTGCCGCACTACAGACTTTTGCCGAACAACAAATATCCCGCGGCAAAAGAGGACGCGCTTGCGGCATACGCTTGGACACTTGGAAATTTGTCCGACCACGTTGCGGTTATGGGCGATAGCGCGGGAGGCACGCTTGCGGCCTACGTCGCTTTGTGCGCCGAAAAGCGCGGATTGAAACCGCCTTGCTGTCAGCTGCTTTTTTATCCGTTGACAGACTCGTCGATGAGCAGCGAATCCATGAAAAAGTACGAAAAAGCGCCCCTTTGGTGCGCCGCGAACAACAGAAAATTGCTTGAAATGTACGGCGCGGCAAAAGACGACGCGGAAGCTTTTCCGCTGACTGCGACGCTGCCGTCGGTTATCGTTCCGTCGTATATCGAAACGGCCGAACACGACTGTCTGTCCGATGAAGGCGCGGCGTTTTCCGATAGGCTGAAAGAAGCGGGCGGCGAAACGGTTCTCGTCAGAACCAAAGGAACCATGCACGGCTACGACGGCGCGCAAAACAGCAGACTTTTGAAAGAGCTTCAACAAAGCCGCTTGGAGTTTTTGTCGAAATTTGAAAAATAGAAGCCGAAGTTCGACTTCTATTCGAAAAATCCCAACGAAATGAGCAGTCCGTCGTTCACCTTGTCCATGACGGACGAGGGCAGTTCGCCGATTTTTTCTTTAAGTCGGCGTTTGTCGATGGTTCGGATTTGCTCCAAAAGTATGACGGAGTTTTTGGGCAGCCCCGACGTTTCCGCCGCGGGCAAAGCTATATGCGTCGGCAAGCGGGTTTTATGTAGCTGACTTGTTACGGCCGCAACGATGACGGTGGGGGAGTATTTGT
>ERZ808286.829-NODE-829-length-17813-cov-5.921162_pt1 | contig 17813 bp, 13 predicted proteins | sample MGYA00521276_ERZ808286 | MGnify/ENA primary metagenome ERZ808286 (study PRJEB31516, sample SAMN03275607) | gut metagenome | biome: mammalia-associated habitat; material: feces | host: Papio cynocephalus | place: Kenya | collected 2012-08-01 ... | reverse complement strand
TAACAAAAGAACCAGCTTTTTTGTATGCAAATCTAAAGTTTACCGAACAGTAATATAGAACAATGTGCTTTTGTGCGGGCTAAAAACGGATATGCAAAGGTGGCACATGGCGTCATAATGCTGCTTTACGCTTCACGTCTCCATAAACACAGTGTAACTTGACGATGCGGGACGCATCGTCTCCACACGTTGTCTCCATACGCTCCAACAGACACATTACCGCGGGCGAGGGTGTCCGCGTCCCCGGCGGAAGGTTGGTGCCATATGCAGGGTAAACGCCCGTTATACTCTCGGCATAGTATGCTGAACAACCCGTTAATAACCCGTTAATAACCCGTTAATAACCCGTTAATAACCCGATGCAGATATACGGAAGGTATATGGAAGATATGTTGCTGTAGTCAAAGTCATACGGCAAGGGGGACAAGGCGGCGAATGACGGCAAGGCAGCGAATGGTTTATGCAAAGCCGCCCCGGGGGTGGAACAGTTGAGCAAGGACACAACCGTCAAGGGAGTGATTGAGTACGGGGATGTAGGGCTTGGCTATCGATTCTGCTGACTTTCAGACCGGTTTTGTTGGCTTTTGGGTGGTTGCTATCGGTTTGTCTTATCCAAAGCGTTTTGAAAGCCCCAGACACCAATAAAGCAGCGTAACGAGGGCTATTGCGCCTCCGATGTAGCCGATATATGAGATAGAGAGATGTGTGCAGACAGTGCCTCCGATAAGAGTGCCTGTAGCGATACCGAGATTGAAGATACCCGATGATATAGACATTGCCACCGGTGTGGCATCGTCTTCAGTATGATTGATAATCTCGTTTTGGAACGACACATTATATGCAGTAGCCGCCATTCCCCATAATGCACACACGGCAACCACGACAGCCCCTAAATGCGCCATCGGCGCAATGAGGAGTTGGCACACGCACACACCGCCTATCGCCAAGGCAATAAAACGAACCGGATTGCGCTGATAGAACTTGGAAAACAAGACGCTCCCGACAATGCCCGCCACACCAAAGAACATCAGCGTGGTGGTAATCCAATCCTCGGACAAGTGTGCTACCTGCAACAAAAAAGGTTCGATATAACTATAACCGACATAGTAAGCGGTGGAAAAACCCAGCGTGAGGATATAGATGCCTATAAGCACCGGATTTTTGAGCAACGATGGCAGTTGGCGTACGGAAAATCCGCCGTGTGCGGGGACTTGCGGAAGAGTAAAGAAGAGATACAGCAATACTGCGAATGAAAAGATGCCGATGGACAGAAACGTCATTCGCCAGCCGATTTGCAGTCCGATAATACGTCCGATAGGCATACCGAGAATCATAGCAACCGATGTGCCGGTAACAATCATGCTGAGTGCCAACGGGCGGCGTTTTTCGGGGACAAGACTCACCGCCAGAGGTGAGACAATCGACCAGAAGACAGCGTGAGTACATGCCACCCCGATACGCGAAAACATCAGCATATAGTAGGTTGCAGACACCGACGACAATACCTGAAAAAGCACGAACCCGGCGACAACCCACAGCATCAGTTTGCGCAAATTGATATTGGAAACCAAAATCATCAGCGGTAATGACAAAAGCATTACCACCCATGCATAGACCGAGATGAGCATACCGGCGTGCGCCTCTGTGATGTTGAAGTCGGCGGCGATGTCGGTGAGCAGGGCGATGGGGATAAACTCGGAGGTGTTGAATACAAAAGCGGCACAAGTAAGCCCGACAAGGGGCAGCCAGTTGCGCCAAGTCATTTCCTTTTCCATAATTTCTTTACAAGTTCTCCGTTAATAGCCGTTAATGAGCCGTTAATGTTTTCTCCATCAAAGCCATTAAAGAAGCATACAAAACGGAGTAGTGACTAATACCTTTTTCAAAAACGGGCGCAAAATTACTGCTTTTCCACGAAATACGCAACAATGATTTGCATAAATCGGTAAAAGCAGCAAAATAGTAACATCACCGGTAGAAAATAGGGTTTATGGGCATCAAAACAGCAGCGAATATAGTTCGGCGAAACCGATAACGATGCGGGACGCGTCGTCTCCATAAGCGAAGCATAGTCATACGGTTTGTGCCAAATCGACCGCGGACGATGGCGTCTGCGTCTCAGGAATGGCGTCTGCGTCCATAGAATAATACACAATTTTGATGCGGTTGCCCTGTGCATAAATTGGGGAAAGCAGCAAGAAAGAAATATATATCAGCAAGAAAGAAATATATATCAGCAAGAAAGAAATATATAATGAGGACATCTTTATCGCAGTGTTCTCATGGAGTTGAGGACAGCGAGTACTGTAACACCCACATCGGCAAGGACCGCCAGCCACATATTGGCCATACCGAAGGTAGCAAGGAGGAGTACCAAGACTTTGATACCGATAGAGAACCAGACGTTTTCGTTGGCAATGCGATTGGTTTTCTTGGCGATACGTATGGCGGTGGCAATCTTACACGGTTGGTCGTCCATCAGCACCACATCGGCAGCCTCGATAGCGGCATCGGAGCCCAATGCCCCCATAGCAATACCCACATCGGCACGTGCAAGTACGGGCGCATCATTGATACCGTCTCCCACAAAAGCGAGGGTTTTGCCTTGCGGTTTGCCGGCAAGCAACCGCTCCACCTGTGCGACTTTGTCCTGCGGCAGCAGGTCGGCGTGGAATTCGTCAAGTCCCACCTCGTGCGCCACAAATTCCGCGACGGCATAGTGGTCTCCCGTGAGCATAACGGTACGGCGTACGCCTGCGGCTTTGAGTTGGTCAATCGCCGTTTTGGCATCGGGTTTGAGTTGGTCGGATATAACAATATGCCCTACATACTCGCCGTTGACAGCCACGTGGATAACCGTTCCCTGTGCCTGCTGCGAACATTCGTGCCATTCAACCCCGACGGCATCCATCATCTTACTGTTGCCGACACAGACCTGCTTGCCGTTAACTATGGCTTTCACCCCCTGCCCTGCCACTTCCTCGACCTGCTCCACCGAGCAAGAGTCCGCTTCGTGTGCATACGCCTGCCGCAGCGAAATGGCGATAGGATGATTGCTGTACCGCTCCACATGGGCGGCGAGATGTAGCAACTCGTTTTCGGAGATGTCGTGCGGGTGTACCAGACTCACTTGGAAGACGCCGCGGGTAAGTGTACCTGTCTTGTCAAAGACCGCCGTATCGAGTTTGCCCAGTGCATCCAGATAGTTGGAGCCTTTCACGAGTATACCTTTTCGGGAAGCCCCGCCTATACCGCCAAAGAAAGCCAGCGGCACCGAGATAACCAAGGCACACGGGCAGGATACCACCAGAAACATCAGTCCGCGGTAGAGCCATGTGGGGAGATTGTCAATGTAGGTTCCTTCAGCGAAAAAAGGCGGGAGGAACGCCAACACCAATGCCAGACATACGACAACCGGAGTATAGACACGTGCGAAACGGGTAACGAAATTCTCACTGCGGGATTTGTTCTCACTTGCTTTCTCCACCAAAGCCAGCACTTTGGCGGCAGTGGATTCACCTGCTATCTTGGTAGTGCGTATGCGCAACAAGCCCGACATATTGACACAACCGGAGATAACACAGTCGTCTTTGCGGACTGTACGCGGTACACTCTCACCGGTGAGAGCAACGGTATCAAGGTGTGATTCCCCCTCGATGACTTCGCCGTCCACCGGCACACGTTCCCCCGGTTTGACAACCACGATTTCCCCCACCCGGACATCATTCGGGTCTATGGTTTTCAATTCGCCGTTCCGTTCCACATGGGCGGTATCCGGACGGATATTCATCAATGCAGAAATAGATTTGCGGCTGCGTCCCTCGGCAATGGTCTCGAAGAGTTCGCCCACTTGGAAAAACAGCATCACGAAGACCGCTTCGGGGAACTGGTTTTTCGCTCCCGGCAGGAAACCGATAGCGAGTGCGCCGAGAGTGGCGACAGACATGAGGAAATCTTCATCGAACACCTTACCATGCACGATATTTTCAACCGCTTCGCGAAGCGTATCGAAACCGACAACAAGGTAAGGAACCAGATAAATAAGGAGCAGTTGCCACATCGCGAGCAGGCAGGTATGCTCCACTACCACACAGACTACCAGCAGTACGGCAGCCACAATGATTTTAATCAGGATAGAACGGGTCTCTTTTTCCATTGTATCAATTAACAATTAACAATTAATATGCAGGGATGGTCTGTAGTTTTCGTTTTTGCAGTTTTCGTTTTCGGGTGCAAAGGTACGGTATATTCGGTGCAACCCGGTTGCAAGTCATACAAAAAACATTCTTCCCTACTCTATTTTTCCGCTTTTCTTGCACAGGCGGTCAAAAAGCAGTATCTTTGCAACCAAATACAGAAATGAACCGCTACACTTTTGCCCACATAATGCGCCGCCTGCTCCACATCCATTATGATGTACACTTATCGGGTATGGAACATATGCTTGACGGTCGGGTACACCTTGTTCTTCCCAATCACACCGCCTATATAGATCCTATTCTTCTGTTTGCGGAATGCGGTGATTTGCCGCTATGCCCGATGTCTGACGAGCGATTTTTCCGCAATCCGCTTTTCCGGCATATTCTGGCGATGGCAGACGCAGTACCTGTACCGGACTTGGAAAAGACGCCCCACCGTGCGGAGGGAGTTGCTATTGCAAGCGGACTGAGCCGTGTGGCTATTGACTCTCTGGCAGCAGGCAAGGAGATGGTGTTTTATCCTTCTGGGCATGTAAAGACAGTGGACAGCGAGGTTATCGGCAACCGGCGTATGGCGTACGAAGTGTGCAGGGAATTGCCTGCGGGCGTGGAAGTGATAATGGTACGTATGCGCGGCTTGGAACAGAGCCTCTGGAGCAAACTGCATCCCAAACGCTTCTGCTTCCGCCGCAATGTGTACATTCATTTCGAGCCAATGACGGCAATGCTCTGCGAATGGGCTTCCACCCTATCCCGCCGAGAATTTAACAAGCGATTAGAAGACTGGTACAATCAACCGATGTAAACAATGGCAAAACGAGTACTGATGGCGATGTCCGGCGGAATAGACTCTACCGTTTCGGCAATGCTTCTCTTGGAGCAGGGGTATGAATTGGTGGGAGTTACCTACCGCACCTTTGACTCGATTAAAGAGTCGTGCCTTGTACGCGAAAAAGGGTGCTGCTCCGTGGAAAGTATAATGGAGGCAAAACATAATGCACAAGCATTGGGGTTCGAACATCATATTCTGGATTTCCGCGAGACATTCAAACAGCACGTCATCCGCAATTTTATAGACGAATACACACACGGACGCACCCCTAATCCGTGTGTATTATGCAACTCGCATATCAAATGGGGGGAACTGGTGAAAGCCGCTGATGAATACGGGTGCGACCTGATTGCAACGGGGCATTATGCACGTATTGCAGAGCATCATGGACATTGGTATCTGCGTAATGCCGTTGATACCAAGAAAGATCAGACCTATTTTCTTTGGATGCTTACTGAGGACAACCTGCTCCGCACAATCTTTCCGTTAGGCAACCTCACCAAAGCAGAAGTACGGCAGATTGCTTTTGACCACGGTTTCGAGAAACTGAGCCAAAAAGCCGAGAGCCAGGAGATCTGCTTTGTGCCTGACAACGACTATCGGACATTCCTTGCAGAACAAGGTGTTCACATAGAGCGCGGCAAATACCTGTCTGCCGAAGGCAAGGTTGTCGGGGAGCATGAAGGTTTTTTCAACTACACTATAGGGCAACGCAAAGGACTCGGTATTGCACTCGGCATCCCGCAGTTTGTAACGAAAATCAATGCCGCGACCAACGAAGTTACTCTCGGCACACACGATGACCTCTACTCTACGCACGTGGAAGCCATTGACGCACGTATCCGGGATATTGATTGGTTGCGTGAATCGCCTGATGTACAGGCGCGTATCCGCTACAAATCGCCTGCCGTACCAGCTCGTTTGGCAATGGGAGAAAACGGGCATATTGCGTTGGATTTCGAGCAACCCGTCTGGGGAGTTACTCCCGGACAATCACTGGTTGTTTACAAAGACGGTCTCGTTGTGGGCGGAGGGATTATCAATGTGTAATGTGCAATTGATTTGTAAGCAAATCCCCACACATAATAAAAAGCGAAACAGTCCGCACCTGGCAGACAGTCTCGCTTTTGTGTTTCCGTGATGAGACTTCAATCAAACAAAGTTCGCTCTTTTATATGGCATTTACGGCAACAAAAGCCGATGCACCTTAGATTATTGTAAGTCTTTCTGTTTACGAAGGTGGTTGGGAGTCATACCTGTATGTTTCTTTACATATTGACAGAAGAAACTGCTATTGGGGAAACCGAGTTGGAAAGCCACCTCTTTGATACTTTCACCAGAGCGGACAAGACGCTGCTTGATGTCGTTCAGTGTAACCTCTGCAATCCATTCCGATGCCGATTTACCGCTACGCACCTTGCATATCTCCGACAGGTATTTCGGAGTGATGTTCATCTGCTCGGCATACCATTGCACTTCTCTTTGCTTCGGATTGTTCTGCAGGAGTTCCAGAAAACGGCGGAATGTATAGTCGCTTTGGGTTATCGCTCTGCCATTCTCATCTTCGCTGACCGGCTCCAAAATAGTGTCCAAATAGTTGAACATCTCCAATACCAGCGCACGTACCGTATTATGCATAATGTTCACACGGTACATTGATTGTATGGGATCGGACAAATAGAGTTCCATCAAATGATAATACGTATCAAGCAACTCTACGTGTATCGGTTCCAAATGGACAACAGGACACATTTTCAAAAAACGTTGCTTCTCCCACCAGCGCGGTTCAATACGGAAATTGTCAAACAAAATCTGCTGGAACAGATCTGCTTTGATACGCAAAAGCGTAAACTTGAAATCGTACGAAACGGAAAATTCTCCTATGTACGTATTCGGCAAAACTACGAACAAATGCTGTGGTAAAACAGTTATTTTCTTTCCATTGCAAACAACATCCATACTTCCTGCCCGGCAATACATCAAAGACATACTGTCCCCCAACTGATAATGTGCGCGTTTGGGCAGGTTTTCGATTGAATTTGTCAAAAATACATCTTTTGCTTCAAGTGTCATAACTAACGATAGGTATATAAAATGTTTTTATTTTCTGCAAAGGTACAAATTTTATTTGATATTACCTATTTTTTCTGCATAAAAAATGATATTATGCATATTATTTTGCAAATAAGATTATTATATTAGAAAAACAGACAATTGCCAAGATGTGTTTTGGCAAACATTTTGTAGAGACTATCTGTGCATTTAGGAACGCTATTTGTTGCTAATTAAACAAGCGAATATAATACTTCTAAGATATATGAAAAAGAAAATGTTTTATCTTGCTGCACTTTGCCTTGTGATGGCATCGTGTGCCGACACTGCTGATGTGCGTGATGCGAAGGGTGGTTACCGTTTCAAAACAACAGGCAAAGTAACGCTGCAAATGCCGGATGAAAATAACCCGAAAGCCACTGTCTCGCAAATTGTCAATCTGGCAAACGAGACCGGTTCATTTGAATTGGTAAGCCTGAAAGACAATGACAAAGTTCTTCTCACTTTCGACCAACTCAATGGCAATGTATATCATACCAAAGGTACATTATCGGGCGATGAACTGAATTTCGATCAATTCACCCGTACTTTGGATTTGTCTATCACCACGGATTATGCAGACACACTCCATATCCCGTATTTAGACATTTTAGGGCAAAGTAAGTTCCGCGATTCGATTATCACTTACACAAAAACCAGAACGGAGATGTTCGATATTACCGTATCCGGCTATGCCAAAACGTATGAGAACAACATCATCTTTTCGCTCAATTATAAGGGGCAGTCGCAGGAAGACAAACAACGCACTATTGAGGGTACCGATATTCAGATGCTTTGCAAGAAAAATTAGACTTTCCACTATCTTTCATAGAAAAGAAGTCGGAATAGCATAACTTATATTATGAAACGAACTATTATATATATAGGTCTGTTGCTTGCCGCACTGCCCGCCAGGGCGCAGATGCTGACGCTTGACGACTGCCGTGGGTATGCGCTCAAAGCCGCTTCTACCCAAGCAGGCGACGAGTTGCGCCAAGCCGCAGACTATAACCGCCAAGCCGCCCTTGCTGCAATGTTCCCGAAGATTACCGCCAATGCGGCATATACGTGGAACTCGCAGCACGCTGTCCTGCTGCCTAACCAAATGGATTTCTCATTCGGTACGGCTACAATAGGCAAAGACGGTTCGGCATCGTTCCAATGGAGCGAAGGCTCGGCGATGAATCAGTTGGCGAAGCAAGCACAGCAGATACCCGAAGTGGGCAAACAGGTGCTGGCTTTCCAAAACGAGTCAGGACAGATGTTGGCTGACGCTTATCAACAACTCTATCAGGCACTCGACCTTGATATGGCGCACCTGTTCGTCGGACAAGTAGGCATCACGCAACCCATCTACGTAGGCGGACGCCTGCGCGAATTGTACCGCATTGCCAAAGCCACCGAAGAGACCGTAAACATTGAGGCGGACAGCAAGCGGGACGACATCATTGTTTCTGTGGACGAAGCGTATTGGCGTGTCATCTCTGTGAAAAAGAAACTCGAACTTGCCACCAAATACTACAATCTTCTTCTCACTCTCGAAGACAATGTAACCACTTTGGTTGAAGAGGGAATGGCAACCCAATCCGATTTGCTGAAAGTAAAACAGAAACGCGGTGAAGCGGAACTGAAGAAACTGCAAGCCGAAAACGGATTGGTACTCAGCAAGATGGCACTCTGCCAACTATGCGGTTTGCCGCTCAATCAGGACATCACATTAGATGAGTCGCACATAGGCGAAGTTGTTTTGCACGACACTATATCCGATTATTCTTCCATTGTTGACTCGCGTTCCGAAATCAAACTACTGGAACAGGCACAGAAAATCGCTGAGTCGAATGCCAAGATAATGGCTGCAGGTTTGCAACCGAACATTGTGGCCTCTGCCAACTATATCTATACCAATCCGAATGCTGAAAATGGCTTCAGCAACGATTGGAAAGGACATGGATTTTTCTCTGCAGGTGTGGTAGTGAATATACCCATTGCACACGCCGATGATATTCTTCGTCTCAAAGCAGCCAAACACCAGGCACGTGCCGTTGCCCTCAAAAAAGAAGATGCCCGTGAAATGCTTGAACTGCAAATCACACAAGCCAACCAAAAAGTGATGGAGGCTAACCAGAAAGTGATGATGACCGAACTCGGCGTAAAAAATGCCGAGGAGGTACTTCGCTACGCCGACGAGTCGTTCAAAGCAGGTATGGCTACGGCTACTGACCTGATGCAGGCGCAGACCGCATGGCTTTCTGCCTCAAGTGACAAGATTGACGCCGATGTGGAAGCACAAGTCTGCGAGACCTATTTCAAAAAATATACCTCAACATTAAGATACTAGAACAACTGGAATATCTATAATAACTGGAAAAAATCAAACAACAATGAGAAAAGAGAAAAAAGGCAGTCTGCTGTTGGGCTTGGCAGCGATGTTGATAGTGGTGGTTATTGTTGCCCTTGTAGGCGTGTTTGCCTTGCAACCCGAAGAGATACTCATCACCGGTGAAGCGGAGGCTACCGAATACCGTGTGTCCGGTAAAGTGCCGGGACGCATTGAGATGTACCTCGCCGAAGAAGGCGACCATGTGAAGAAAGGTGATACTCTCGTGGTCATCAACTCGCCAGAAGTAGAGGCTAAGATGGCACAGGCAGTGGCTGCCCGTGCTGCCGCAGAGGCTATCAACGAGAAAGCGCAGAACGGCGCACAGCGCGAACAGATAATGGGTGCCTACGAACTTTGGCAAAAAGCCAAAGCTGGTGAAGAAATCTATCGCAAGAGTTATGAACGTGTGAAACGCTTGTACGAGAAAGGGGTAGTCTCCGAGCAGAAACATGATGAGGTAGAGGCACAATACAAAGCCGCTGTTGCTACCGTCAAAGCCGCTAAGAGCCAATATGATATGGCGACTGCAGGGGCACGTTCCGAGGACAAAGCCGCTGCTGCCGCACAGGTAGCACGTGTAGATGGAATTATTCAGGAAGTAGAGGCTGCACGGGCAGAGCGTTACCTCATTTCGCCTATCGACGGCGAGGTGTCGGAGCGTTTCCCGAAGACCGGTGAATTAGTCGGACAAGGCAGCCCCGTGATGGCAATTGTTGACCTGAATGATATGTGGTTTACGTTTGCCGTGCGCGAAGATATGCTACGCGGTATAACGCCCGGCACACACTTGCAAGTGCGTATTCCCGCCCTCGGCGATGACCTGCACGAAGTAGCGGTAACATACGTCAAAGCAATGGGGACATACGCCACTTGGCGCAGTACGCAAGCCAACGGACAGTATGATGTCCGTACATTTGATGTCAAAGCAAAACCGCTCACCGCAATTCCGAATCTCCGTCCTGGTATGACCGCTATCGTGGTCAAGTAACCTCCATGTGGTTTCCCTGATGTTATCCTGTCCTTGTTGCTTACCGGAGTAGGTGATTAGTAGGTGATTAGTGGGTGATTAGTAGGTGATTCCTATAAGGATTACTGAATATCTCCTGTATGTTAATTGTTAATTCTTAATCCATAATTGAATCAGCGTGAGAACGTTTTTCTCATCAATATGGCGTGTGATGAAGCGCGAACTGAGTCGGATGTTCGTGCGTCCGCTTTACATATTCGCTTCGGTGGGAGTAATGGTACTTAGTACTTTTTTCTTCCTGTCGATTATGCGGAGCGGGGCACCAGAGAATATACCCATCGCTGTTGTTGATGCCGATCAAACCAGTATCTCCCGCCGTTTGTGCCACGAGATGCAAGCGACACCCGCCGTGGACATCATACTGATTACGCCTGACTATGCCGAGGCGCGGCGTGCTATGCAGCAGGGCGAAATATTCGGTATATTGGTCATTCCCGACCATTTCTATTCCGACCTCGTTGCTTTCAAGCGTCCGCAACTCTCTTTCTATACCAACAATGCCTATACCGTCGGTGCCAGTACAGCCTACAAACAACTGCTCACCATGTGTAACCTCACCTCGGGTGCATTCCAGCGTGAAGTATTGCGCAAGAAAGGACTGCCCGATGACCTCATAATGAAGCGCATACAGCCTGTTACTATTGAGGCGCATATGGTGGCGAACCCGTGGAGCAATTATGCGGTCTATCTTGTCTCGACCATTCTGCCGGGTATATTGTCATTGGTGGTACTGATGCTTACTATCTTTGCAATCGGTTTTGAACTCAAATGCCATACCTGCCACGACTGGCTGCGTGCCGCAGGTGGCAACTACACCATTGCAATGATCGGCAAACTCATTCCCTACACCATATTATATATAGTGTTGGGTATCGGTTGTGAAGTCATTCTCTTTAAGTTTATGCATTTCCCTGTCAATGGCTCGCTTACCCGTCTGATGCTTGCCATGGTACTGCTTATCTTTGCAATGGAGTCTATGGCAATCTGTATCATCGGCGCACTCCCCACTCTGCGTGATGCTGTGTCTATCGGGGCCTTGTACGGTATGTTGGGTTTCTCGCTCTCGGGCTTCACCTATCCCGTGATGAATATGCTCCCCGCCATTCAGGCTTGGACATATCTTGTTCCACTGCGTTATTTTTATCGTATTTACGTGAACGAAGCACTGATGGCTGCCCCTGTTATCAATTCCATTCCGATTTGCTTGGGGCTGTGTGCGTTCTTTATTATGCCACTGATTGTCTCACCGCGTCTTTACAAAGCGATGCTCTACCAAAACTATCCGCTCAAATGAAAATTTGTAAATGGGTAAATTTGTAAATGATTGCAGCGTATGTTAATTTTTAATTGTTAATCAGAATGGGTACTTTCCGTTTTCTATATACACAATGGCTGAAGTTCAAAGAGGCTGGGTTTGTCTTCGTGGACGAGTTGCGCCGTGTCTTTCGCGACCCTGGTGTATTGGTCATCTTTATCCTTGCGGGTATAGCCTACCCCATCCTCTATAATTGTATCTATTGGAAAGACAACGTGGAGAATGTGCCTGTGGCTGTGGTGGATATGAGTTGCTCGCCAGAGAGCCGTGAGTTTCTCCACCGCTGGAACGCTTGCCCCGACATCACCATCGCCTACTCGTGTGCGTCTATGCAGGAGGCGGAGATGCTGATGCGAGACCAGAAAGTACACGGAATCATCTATTTCCCAACCGACTACGCTGCTGCTATCAACTCCGGTTTGGAGCAGGCGCATATCTCGCTCTACTGCGATATGTCGTCTTTCCTTTATATGAAAGCCGTCTATCTGAGTTGCAACCAGGTAATGCTTGAGAGTATGCGCAACATCCAGATTGACCGCTATGAGGCGATGGGATACGACACCGAGTTTGCATGGTCATTGGTGCAGGACGCACCTTATACCGAGACCGCACTCTTCTGTCCGTCGGGCGGTTATGCCTCATTCCTTATCCCCGCCGTGCTGATGCTGATTCTCCACCAGACTTTGTTCTTTGGCATCTGTATGCTGGGCGGTACGGCGCGTGAGGAGAACCGCCAATTGTTCCTGCTGCCCGGTGCCAGACGTTCCGCCAGCGTACTGCGTATAACACTCGGACGTTCAATGGCGTATTTCCTTATCTATATGGCACTTGGGGCTATTGACCTGCTGCTTATCCCGCGCATCTTCAACCTGCCCCATATTGGCAACCCGATAGACATTATGAAGTTCTATGTGCCGTTCCTCTTGGCTACCATCTATTTCTCGATGTCGGTGTCCGTCTTTATCCGCAACCGCGAGAGCGGTATGGTACTGCTCATCTCCTCCACCCTAATATTTCTCTTTATTGCGGGTGTATCGTGGCCGCAACAGATGTTGCCCAAAGCGTGGTTGTACTTGAGTTATATATTCCCCTACACATGGGGAGCGCACGGCTTTATCCATATCAATTCAATGGGTGCCACGCTGGCGCAGACAAGCCGCGAATATATTGCCCTATGGATACTCGCCGGCGGCTATTTCTGTCTCAACTGCCTGCTGCTCTTTGTCTTAGGCAAGATTCACGACCGCAAAGCCGCCAAAGGCACATTGGAAATGGAAGAGGTCGATCCGGTTTCGCAAGTCTCCGAGACTGAAATTCACATCGCCGACCCCGATCCGGAAGACGCTGCCGAACTGGCATATATGTAAACAAAAAAACGGTTGCTCAAATCAAGCAGCCGTTTTTTTTTGTTTGTATGTACTTGCGGGATTACAAATGCACTGTGTACCCCTTCTCTGGGTTCTCTATATTGCGAAAGCCCGCTTCATACAAGTGGTCTTTGTAAGTCTCTTGCGCTGCTAACTCACCATGCACGACAAACGTACGCCGTACTGCCTCTACATTCAGACTGCGGGTCAGGTAGTCAATCATTTCCTTGTAATCTCCATGTCCGGAAAAGCCCTCTATCTTGCTCACTTGGGCTTTTATCTTGTGGTCAAAACCGAAGATACTGACCCATTTCAGATCCGGGTTCTGGATACGCGCCCCCAACGAAGTCGGCGTACAATAGCCCACTATCAGAATGGTTGTAGTCGGGTCGGAGATATGATTTGCCACGTGGTGTTTGATACGCCCCGCCTCAAGCATACCCGATGCGGAAATGATAATACACGGATTGGGGTTGTTGTTCAAGGCTTTTGACTCGCGAATATCCGTTATATAATGCAATGTGTTGAACCCGAACGGGTCATCATCAAAGCGCAAATCGTCCTGTACGTCTTCATTCAGCTCGCCTGCATACATACGGAAAATATGCGTTGCGTTCACCGCCAGAGGTGAATCGACATAGACGCGAATATGCGGCAAGCGTCCGTCGTTGTATAGTTTGTTCAGCACATACACAATCTCTTGCGTACGCCCTACCGAAAAACTCGGTATCAGCAGTTTGCCTTTCTTATAGACACACGTGCTTTCCACCACCCCGAGCAATTCCTCCTCGCTCACCAACACATCTTCGTGCAGACGGTCGCCGTAGGTGGACTCGCAAATCAGGTAATCGCATTGCGGAAATGACACCGGAGAACAGAGTATATGACTCTTCGCACGCCCGATGTCGCCCGTATAGGCGATGCGTTTCTTCTCGCCGTCCTCCTCTATTTCGAGACTGCAAACCGCCGAACCGAGCATATGTCCCGAATTGGTAAAAGTGAGATACACCCCGTCATAGAGATGGTAACGGCGACCGTACCCTACTGTAACAAAATGCTGCATACACCGCTCCACATGGTTGTTGTCATAGAGTGGTTGCACTTTGGGCTTGTGCAGCCTGTCCATTTTCTTGTTGTACCAGCGGATATCCTGCGCCTGAATAAATGCCGTATCCTGCAGCATAATGGCACACAAATCGCGCGTAGCGGGTGTAGAGATGATGTCCCCGCGGAAACCTAACTTATAAATATATGGCAGAAGCCCCGAATGGTCAATATGTGCGTGCGAAAGCACCACGCTATCAATCGTCTTCGGATCAAAACCGAGGTCGCGGTTTGCCGCATCGGTCTCCATACCCTTTCCCTGATACATTCCGCAGTCCAGCAAAATACGCTTGCCGGAGCGGGTGGTTATCAAGTGTTTGCTGCCTGTAACCTCATTGGCAGCCCCAAGAAACTGAATGGTCATAGTCGTGTGTTTTTCTCTTCGCAAAAGTACAAAGAATTTCGCATATATACAAATATAATACTCATTTCAGCACAATGCGGAACGTTGTGCCTTCCCCCGGTTTGGTTGATTTGACAAACAGTTTCCCGCCGTGATATTCTTCGATAATACGTTTGGATAGCGGCAATCCGAGTCCCCAACCGCGTTCTTTCGTAGTAAAACCCGCTTGAAAAATACGCCGCAACGTGCGTTTATCCATACCTTTGCCCGTGTCGGTGATGTCTATCCACACCTCGCCGGTTTCTTTTTCCTCCATCTCGATGGTTATCTTCCCTGCTCCGCTCATAGCGTCCACTGCATTCTTTATCAGGTTCTCCAGCACCCATTCAAACAGGGGTACATTGAGCATCATCTCCCATTCTCTATCTGGCAACACCGTCTCTATTTTCACCTTGTTCGATATACGTGTGCGCATATACGAGACCGTTTCGCGCAGCGGTCGTATAATGTCGGTCTTTTGCAGTTCAGGATCGCTGCCTATCTTCGAAAAACGATCCGCAACAATATGCAAACGGTCGATGTCTTTTTTCATTTGCGGTATCAACTCATCGTCAGGATAGCGGTCAGACAGCAATTCATACCACGCATTGAGGGAGGAGATAGGCGTACCCAATTGGTGTGCCGTCTCTTTGCTCAAACCCACCCACACACGGTTCTGCTCGCTCCGCTGCACCGTCAGCAGCATCAACACCGCAATGGCTACAAAGATGAAAATCACTGCAAACTGCACATAAGGCACATAGCGCAACTGACGCAGCAGATTCGATTCATCATAATAGATATATTGCACATTGTTGTCAGATATACGCAGTTCGATAGGTCCGTGCAGCGTACGCGGATCGGCTACAGGATGCTGCACATTGCGACTGACCAACACATTTCCTGCTGAATCGGTCATATACACAGGGATATTGGTGTTGTTTTCGATAATAGTCGTTACAAAATCAATATCCGTATTTTCGTCCGCCATAATCAGTTGCCGCGTCGCCTCCGCCCAAACCGCCACGTTCTTCTGTTCCTCTTGAGCCAACTGACGCGCCAAGTTATTGGTAAACAGCACCGATGACACCACTATCACCAGCGACACCAGCAACACCAAAACGCCTATATTTTTTCCGTTCATACCCATTGCCTTGTGCGATTGTTTGTTTTGTGTTCTCTCTGTTTATTCATATCCGACCGCAAAGGTACATAAAATCGCTGAATGGTGCAATATGCGACACCGAATTATTGCTTTCCCACCCAAATATACAACTCCTCAAAAAATAAGCAACATATATGCAAAAAATATACAGAGTATGCAGTTTCTGTACCTCCATATAACCATTACGTAGAAAAGACGTAGAAAGGACGTAGAAAGGACGTAGAAAGAAAAGGCTTTTCTGCATACGATAAGCCCGTTTTTTATGCACTTTATGCACTTTCAGTATTGCATAAACTGCATAAACATATTGTACAAACTGTATAAATAGTTGCCCATAACGTTCTGGGGCATATTTGTCATAGTTGTGAGAATGAGAAATTTTGTGTAATTTTGCGACTCCTAAGTACATAAATACTATATGATGCGTAAATTCTTTTCTGTTCTCTGTGCGGCTATGCTCAGCGTATCCGCCTTTTCACAGGCACACCGTATAATCGGCGACTGGAAAACCGTAGATGACAAAACGGGCGAAAACTATTCAATCATTCATATTTTCAAAGCCACCGACGGACTTTACTATGGCAAAATCACCAAGATGCTGGTTGGGCCTGCCGACTTGGTTTGTGAAGCCTGTGAGGGATATGACCATAACAAACCGCTCGAAGGGCTGCTTATTATTCGCGGTATGCACGAGGAAAAAGGCGAATTGCGCGGGGGCAAGGTACTTGACCCCGAAAGCGGCAAGTTCTACTATGGCAAAATCTATCTCAAAGACGGCAATTTGATCCTCCGGGGCAGTATTGACAAGCGTGGTCTGCTCGGTCGAAGCCAGACATGGCTTCGTGCCAAGTAAGAAAAACAACATTGTCTACCCGACTGGCACGAAACCTTCTGTACGCTTTTATGTACTGCGTCATTGAAAATGACAAAATACAATATGAATTGTATATTTCATTTTTTTATTGTAACTTTGCGGGCTTTTTTGATTTAGGCAATAATCTTTGTGCAATAAATAATGCGCAATAACAGCCATTGAGTAATAAAAACTCCAACTATATGGAATCGAAATACAATCCTACAGACATCGAAGCACGCCAATACCGGTATTGGCTTGACCACAAACTCTTCCACAGCGAACCCGACGGCAGAGAGCCGTTTACCGTGGTTATTCCGCCGCCCAACGTGACGGGCGTACTCCATATGGGACACGTACTGAACGAGACGATACAAGACATCCTCGTGCGCCGCGCACGCCTGGAGGGCAAGAACGCCTGCTGGGTACCGGGTACAGACCACGCCTCGATTGCCACCGAGGCGAAGGTAATCAAGCGTCTCAAAGAGCAGGGCATCAACAAGTCCGACCTCACGCGCGAGCAGTTCCTCAAACATGCGTGGGACTGGACGGACGAACACGGAGGCATCATCCTGAAGCAGTTGCGCAAACTCGGTTGCTCCTGCGACTGGGACCGCACTTCGTTCACGATGGACGAGACCCGCTCCAAAGCCGTTATCCACGTATTCTGCGATCTGTATAAGAAAGGACTTATCTACCGCGGACTGCGTATGGTGAACTGGGACCCCGAGCGTCAGACCGCCCTCTCGGACGAGGAGGTTATCTACCACGACGAGCATAGCAAATTCTACTACCTGCGCTACAAAGTGGCGGAACCGGGTGTGGTAAACCCCGAGACGGGTGCCGACTATGCTGTGGTGGCTACCACCCGCCCCGAGACTATCTTCGGCGATATAGCAGTGTGCATCAACCCCAAAGAGGAAAAGAACCAATGGCTGCGCGGCAAGCACGTCATCGTGCCGGGTGTAGGGCGCGTCATTCCTATTATAGAAGACCGCTATGTGGAAATCGGTTTCGGTACGGGCTGCCTAAAAGTAACGCCTGCGCACGATGTGAACGACTACGCTCTCGGGCAGAAATACAACCTCAAGACCATTG
>ERZ808286.823-NODE-823-length-17963-cov-5.082589_pt1 | contig 17963 bp, 14 predicted proteins | sample MGYA00521276_ERZ808286 | MGnify/ENA primary metagenome ERZ808286 (study PRJEB31516, sample SAMN03275607) | gut metagenome | biome: mammalia-associated habitat; material: feces | host: Papio cynocephalus | place: Kenya | collected 2012-08-01 ... | reverse complement strand
TAGTCGAAATTTGACGTTAGTCAAATCGAAAGTGTGCCAAGCACCTTTCGGAATCTCGAAACGTAAAGTTTCTACCATCACATACCTTACTTTTACCCCGCCTAGATTACGCCAAACAAGTTTGTCGCTTGTCCGCTAATGCTCCCAAGTTCGACTTTGCTCATAATGACAGGCGGGGGGATAAGAATATCAAAACACTAATAATTTTAAAATCTTTTATAATGTAATAAAGTTAATAATCTAAAAAAAGTATAGTATGATAAAAATACTATACTTTTTTAGTTGTATTCTAACTTTATTTTGTTATAAGACTATATGCTATATCGTATACTTGTGTGTTGTCTACTGTTTTGTCATTGTCATAAGTAAAATTGATATTGTAAAGATACAAAGGCACATTTCTGTCAGTATGACTTTTCTTATGATACAAACTACTTAAAGTTTGCTTTGAATTAAGTGAATCATCTATTTCTTTACGAGTATTTGCTTTATCAAGTTTGCCAGTTTCATGATCTGCGGTAAATATTATAGCAGTGTCAGTACGATCTTTACACCAGTCTAGTATGTAGTCTATACCTTCGCCTATATTCATCATGGCAGACATCATACCTAGTATATTATTGTTGTGACTATTTTTATCTATGTATGCTTCTTCTATCATAAGACAAAAACCATTCTCATTGTTATAGTCCATATAATCTAATACAAATTCAAGTAGTTGAGAGTAGTTGGTGGTATTAGTTAAACCGGGAGTATATTGTGAATATAGACCATCTAAAGAAGCCAGAACTTTATGGTTTTTATCTGCTGTTTTTAGTGAATTGTAATCGGTATATATATCATATCCGTTTGCTTTAAATTTTTCACCGTATTTTTCTACATAATACTGGGTATCTTGTTTGCCTATAAGTAAATCTATATTACTACCATATTGGCATTTGATTATATCGTCTTTATCGCCCCTATTGTTAGCATGTGCGGAAAAACAGGCTGGAGTTGCACCACTTAAATAGTCAGTGGTTACTACTCCGGTTCGTTTATTTTTACTACGTGCTACTTCCATAAGGTTGGTGACGTCTTTTTTATCAATACGAGATATTACTCCATTATCTGTTTTTTTACCTGTAGCAAGTGCTGTACCGGCTGCGGCACTATCTGTTACTGTATCGTTACGTGAATATGTAGTTATATCTGTTACATAATATTGTTCAAAGTTAAAAGTTTTATTATAATATGTTTTTGTGTTGGCAATATGATTAGGACCCATACCATCGCCAATTATATAAATCAGATTTTTTACTTCAGTGCTTGCATCTATATTAATATCGGGTTTCTCTTTTGGGGTTGGTCTACAGCCACATAAAAGACACACACTTAATATTAATATTGATACTATGCTTAAAAATACTTTTTTCGTTTTACCCATAATTTCTCCGTTATTTATTGTTGTTATTATTGTAACACAAGTTTGTATTTTGCCAAAAAAAAATACATAAAAAATAAGTGATAATATTGATTTATTATTAGACATTTTATGTTATAATTAAGTATCAATATGTATGGAGTGAGTACTTATGGATAACAATAGTAATCGTGTTATCGGTGCTAGATTAAAATAATATATATAAGGAATATGGCTATGGAAATACGTTTTGCTAGAATCAATGAAATAGATCAAATTGTAGAGTTAAGTAAAAAGTTTGCTGATGAAAATTGTTGTAATGGTGTTGTTGCTGACGACTATAATTACTTTTTTGGCAAAAAAGTGGCAGTTGTTGTAAATAAAGATGTAATAATAGGTTATGCATATGGAGAAGTGGGAATAGAAATAACCAATAGAAGTTACTCCAAAATTAATGATAAATATTATTATATAGATGAGATGTACATAGATAAAGAGTATAGAAATCAAGGAATAGGTAAAAGATTGTATCAGTATTTAGAACAGTATGCTATTGATAATAAATGCGTTAGTATCCAACTTAATGCTGTATCTAAAGACTATAAAAGTTTACTTAAATTCTATATAGAAGAATTGGGGTTCGAATTTTTAAATGCGCTATTAATAAAGCATATAGGGAGATAGTATGGTAGTTGAATTGTTAAAAGAAAAAGATATAGATAAAGTTGTTAAACTTATAGAGAAGACTTGTAGGATTTCTTTTAAGATGTATTATCCACAGAGTGTTATTGACGAGACGATAAAAAGTCTAGATTATGATGGAGTTAAAAAACGTGCCAGTTGGACACATTTTTATGTTGTTAAAGATGGCGATAATGTGGTAGGCTGTGGTGCTATAGGACCTTATTGGGATAGTGTGACAGAGAGTAGTCTATTTACTATATTTGTAGATCCTGATTACCAAGGTAAAGGTATAGGCAAACTAATAATTAATACTTTAGAAAGTGATGAGTATTTTTTACGTTCAAGTCGTGTAGAAATACCGGCTAGTGTTGTGGCATTGCCATTCTATATTCATATGGGTTATACTCATAAAAATGGTGTTATGACTTTTGAAGATAACCATTTTGCATTAGAAAAATATAGAAAATAAATTTTTAATTGATTAATTATGGTTACTGTGAATTAAAAAATACAATTATCACAAAAAAATTGAAACAAAACTATTGATATTTTGTTTTATTTATAATAGTATCAACATATGAAAAAGTTGTTAAAGCAACAATTTAATATAGTTAATTGCTATGATTTGAATATTGGTGACCTTCTTGATTAAGTTTGAGAAGGTCATTTTTATTGCTTATAACAACAAAAGGGGTGCAAATGATAGAAGTAAAAAATTTAACCAAAGTCTTCAAAATTGCTAAAAAAGAAAAAGGAATTTGGGGATCAATTAAAGGGCTGTTTAATAGAAAGTACATAATTAAAAAAGCCCTTGATGATGTGTCGTTTACGATTAATGATGGCGACATAGTCGGATACCTAGGACCCAATGGTGCAGGTAAAAGTACCACCATAAAGATTATGTGTGGTATACTTACTCCTACATCGGGCGAATGTGTAATCAATGGTATGATACCATGGAAAGATAGAGCCAATTATGTAAAAGATATTGGTGTAGTCTTTGGACAACGTTCACAATTGTGGTGGGACGTCCCAGTTATAGATAGTTTTTATCTTCTAAAAGACATTTACAAAATACCTGATGATGTGTTTGCTGACCAATTAAAAATATTAACAGAAAAATTGGATTTACAAGAAATAATCAATTATCCGCTTCGCCAACTATCTTTAGGACAGAAAATGAAATGTGAATTGGCAGGTTCGTTATTACACAAACCAAAGATACTATTCTTGGACGAACCTACTATAGGACTAGATGCTACTAGTAAACTTAAAGTTAGAGATTTTATAAAAAACATTAATAAAGAATTTGGGATAACTGTCATACTTACAACTCATGATATGAATGATATAGAAGCATTAACCAATAAAATAATTATTATAGGTAAAGGTAAATTGCTATACAATGGCTCATTTGATGCTATCAAACACAAATATAAAAACCATCGTATTGTAGAAGTTGAATTTGAACAAGAATATGACAATGTAGATATACCTAAATTTAAACTTATCAAAAAAGAAGGTAAAGTGTTTACCTTTAAAACAGATGATAATGATTTTAAATTAGCAGATTTTGTAGTTGATTTAAGTAAGAAATATAAAGTAGTCGATGTTCAAGTAGAGTCTATCGGATTAGAAGAAATCATATCAAAAATGTTTGGAGATTTGGGTGTATGAGAGCATATAAATCAATATTCAAATTAAGGTTTATTAACTCTTTACAATATCGCACCGCTGCTATTGCTGGTGTACTTACACAAGTTGCCTTTGGACTTATGTATTTAATGTTGTATAGAGCATTCTATTCACAAGGCAATATACCTGATAACTTCGATTACAATCAGATGGCAAGTTATGTATGGCTACAACAGATGTTTTTCATATACTTTGCTACATTTGATAGAAACAAAGAAATAATATCACAAATAGAACAAGGCAATATATGTTATGAGATTGTACGTCCTATCAATCTGTATACCAACTGGTTTTGCACTGTTTATGCAGAAAAAACATCAAAAACTTTATTAAGATTTGTTCCAGTGTTGTTGGTGGCTGCATTGTTACCGGCAGGCTGGGGGATTGGACTTCCATCTAGTATATGGTCATTTGGTTTATTTATAATTAATATGATATTGGGTGGTATACTTACCGTAGCATTAAGTTTAGTATGTTATTGCTTGCTTTTCCAGACAATGTCATCTTTAGGTGTTTTCTCTATTTTCTCTACCATCGCATCATTATTAAGTGGTAAATTAATCCCTATACCACTTACTCCAGTATGGTTTCAGAATCTTCTTAATTATTTCCCATTTAGATATACCAACGATTTACCTTTCCGCACTTATACCGGTAGCATTTCACTTAACGAATCACTTATTCAAACTTTAATCCAATTGGCATGGACTGTATTATTCGTGGTATTGGGTAATATATATCTTAAACACAATCTTAAAAAAGTAGAAGTTCAAGGGGGTTAATTATGTTGTATTTTAAATTTTTAAAAATGCATTTTAAAAAATTGCTACAATATAGACTATCATTTGCCTTAAGTTTAATTGCCCAAACACTTACTTCTACTATGATGCTTGTAGGTATGTATTTTCTATTTGATAGATTTAATGCAGTAAAAGGTTGGACATTTAGTCAAGTAGCAATTTCATATTCTATAGTGTTCGTGTGTTTCTCATTTACCGAATGTTTCTTTAGGGGCGTTGACCAATTTTCAAAATGCGTTAAGTCTGGTTCGCTAGATGCTATGTTTACTAAACCTAGGGGAATATTACATCAAGTTATATGCAGTGATGTCGAATTTTCTAAATTAGGCAGGTTATTAGTATCATTAATTGTGCTAGCATATGCTTGTAGTATTCAACCATTCACATGGACAGCATTAAAAATAATAGAAATTATACTAATGATGGTATGTGGAGTGTTTATATTCTTGGTACTATTCTTATTGGGTGCTGCATTTAGTATATTTACTATTGAAGGTACAGAAGTTGTTAATATATTTACTGATGGCGGTAGGGAACTATGCCAATATCCAGTAGATATATATGGAGACGTAATTAAAAAAATATTTACTTATATAATACCATTTGCATGTTTCAATTATCTACCTATGAAATTTATATTTGATATGCCCAATGTAACCTTGTGGGGCAATATTCTTGCACCTATATATGGTATGTTGTTTATAGTACCAGCATATATTATTTTTAGATTGGCATTAAAGAAATATAATTCGACTGGTACATAATGGTAGGTTATTTGTTATTAATATGATACAATAAAAGTAGTTATAGTTAGGTTATCAATAACTTGATTAACTACTTTTATTTTTTTGTGGAGAACATTATGAAAAATATTTCATTATATAAGCCCAATGCTTCGGATATGTGGTTTAGGGCACAATGTATGTCTGACCCAGATACTATGAGTTATAATGCAGGATATGATTTAACTTTTGATGGCTATCATTATGATACTGGTTGTATAGATTTTGATAAATCAAAATGGGAAGAATGGGTTAATGCAAAGTATAGTGACCCCGATTCCTTTTATGCGTACATTGTCGATGAAGATACTCATGAATTTGTGGGATATGTTAATTATCATAAATCATCTAATAGATATGAGATGGGTATTGTTATTTATTCAAAATATCGTGGTATGGGTTATATGAAACCTAGTATGGAACTATTTATACAATATGCAAAAGAGCATGGAGTAACTGCTTTGTACGATACCATACCAAAGAATCGTGAAAAGGCATTAAAAGTATTCTTTGATTTAGGTTTTAAGGTGACTAAAGAATTTATGACTACAAAATTTAAAAAAGATGACCCAGTATACGAGATTAAATTGGATTTATAGGAAAGGAGATAATATGTTTACAGTAAAAACCGAACTTAATAGTGAAGTTCAAACCGAACTTTCTAGACCGGTATATATCACATCATTAATTATGTTAATTATAGGTTCTGTGGGGTTAGTCGCTTATATAGTACTAGGCACAATATTTGATAACACAGCACTAGATTATATGCTCGCATTTGCTGTGCCTTTTGGCTTTGGATTAGTATTTTTAATTACTGTTAAAAAGATGAGTAAAAATATAGAAAAAATCAAACAAACCAATGAATACACCTTTGAACAAGATTATATGTCTGTTACTACATATAGGTTTGAAGAAAACGAGGGTAGTATAAAAGTATATTATAGAGACCTTGTAAAAAGTAGAGAAACAGAAAAATATATTTTTATGTACATAAACAAAGTTTCTGCTTTGGCAGTAGATAAGACATTGCTTACAGAAGACGAATTAATTATTCTTAAATCTTTGTTGGGTTTAAAAATAAAAAAATAATTATTAATTTTTAAATTAACACTTGCAAATTTATATAAATATTGTATACTCTTAATGCATGTGTTGTGGACTTACTTAACTCCAATACATATGCTTAATTTACTAAAGAAGGTATTTATGGGAAAGAAGTTAATTCCTGATAATATTATGAAGAAAAAAGGTGTTGTATATTGTCTTAATATTTTGACAATTATAGCCGGTACATTTTTAATGGGTATTGCATTTAGTGTGTTCCTATCACCTAATAAGATTTCGCCTACAGGCTTTTCGGGTATAGCGTCACTTATATGCAACTTTGCCGCATCGCACGGGATTGATATTAATCCATCATTACTATATTTGGGTATGAATGCAATTCTATTTGCTATAGCATTTAAGTCTATGGGAAAAGATTTTATTATACTTTCTGTAGTAGGTGTAGCATCATATTCATTAAGTATGTTTGTTTGTAAGTATATTCATATAGATGTAGGTAATGATTTATTGTTATGTGCATTATATGGCGGATTGTTTATGGGTTTAGGCTCTGGATTAGTATTAAGAAGTGGTGGTAGTACTGGTGGCGGAGATACCATAGCATGTATGCTAAAACATGGCAATTCACGTATTACTACTGGACAGATAATAATAATCATAGACATATTTATTATTAGTGGTAGTTGCTTTATTTATGGTATTAATTATGGTATGTATGCACTTGTTACTTGTTTTGTTATGGGTAACGTATGTGACGTGGTTATTAATGGTGTTAGAGCAGCACGTGCATATTATATTATTACCGATAAAGATGTAGAAATAAGCCAGTCAATTATTACCAATGTTAAACGTGGCGTAACTTGTATGAATGTTGTGGGTATGTATCAAAATACCAATCATAAAATGTTGCTTTGTATAGTTACACGTTCACAAGTTGTAGCACTTAAACATGTAGTAAAAACTATTGACCCTACAGCATTTATGTATAGTGTCAATGTTACTGAAGCCTTGGGTAGGGGATTTGACCCATTGGACAAAAAAGCAACTTTAAAATCAAAAACCGATGTTAAGCCAGTCACATTAGGCGATGTGGTTATTGCTTCTAAACCAAATATTGAAAGCAATGAAAATAAAGCAAATACAGAAGTTGATGTTAATGAAGTTGTTAAAGAAGAAACCAGTCAGAATATCGACACTGCAGATAAAAATTAAAATTTAAAGTTAAATTTTATTTATTTATTTGTGTTTTATTAAAATTTTATTATTTTTACTTATATTGACTTTGTTTCAAAATAAACAATATTAAAAAAGTATAGCATTTTATTTGTGCTATACTTTTTTGTTAACCAACGAATACCTTATGTGTGTCATTCTGAGCGGAGCGTAAGCGAAGTCGAACCCGTAGGGCAACGGCGAAGACGTTGGAATCTCAAAACGTAAGGTTAATATTATCACATACCTTACCCCGCCTAGATTACGCCAAATAAGTTTGTCGCTTGTCCGCTAATGCTCCCAAGTTCGACTAACGCTCATAATGACAGGCGGGGAAAATAAATTTTAGACTACTCTAACCAACTTTAAATCGTGTAGTAGATAGTTTCTCCAATATTTTAATCTTTTTTTATTAATTCTACCTACCACCACGTATACATTTGACAAAATGTGGTGGGGGGTAGAATTAAATGAATATAATTTTAAATTTTATCAAAACTAAATTTAATATATATTTAATGAATAATATAAGGAGAAAAAATGGCAAAAGACGAAACAAAAGAAAAATTTGATGCATTGTCCGAAGACCCAAATGCAAGCAAAAAACGTATGCTTAAAAAAGTTGGCGTATGGTGTGCTGCTGGTGTATTAGTCGCTGGTATCGCATTAGGTACAGGATTTGGTATAGGTTGCAACGCAACATATACCATAACACTAAATTCTGATACAGAGAACGCACAACTTACAGGTGCAGGTAAGTATAAGAAAGGCAAAGAAGTAACCATCTCTGCTAAAGATTTGGCAGGATATAAGTTTGACCACTGGGAGTATAAAGGTAATAAAGTATCAGATAAGACACAATATACTTTTAAACTTACTAAAGATACAAAAGGTGAATACAAAGCAGTATATACCGAAACAATTAATTTAGCACCAAGCCCAGATAATAACAAGGTATCAGTAGATCCATCACAAATACCTAATGGTACAATGATAACCTTAACTGCAGATGATAGAGTAGGATATACATTCAAGTGTTGGAAACTTAACGGAGTAGAAGTGTCCAACCAACAATCATATACCTTTACAATGTCTACAGATACAGCAGGAGAATATACCGCAGAGTATACAATCAATAGTTATACTGTTTCAGTATCATCAGACCTAGAAAGTGCAGTACTTACAGGAGCAGATACATACAAATACAATTCAACTGTAACAGTTACTGCAAGTGATGTTATAGGTTACTTATTCGACCACTGGGATTTAGATGGTAACAATGTATCAAGCGAACAATCATATACATTTACATTATCAAAAGCCAATAACTATACATTGAAAGCAGTATATGTTAATGCATATAACATAACATTAACATCTAATATACCACACGTAACCCTAACAGTTACTGGCGAACATAAAGTAGGAGAAAAAGTAACAATATCTGCTAGTGACGTAGAAGGATATACTTTTAATCACTGGGAGTTAGGTGGTACTCAAGTATCTACCGATAAGATATATACTTTTATTATTTCAGATACTACCAAGGGCGAGTACAAAGCAGTATATGATATTAATACATATACAGTAACCACAACTAGTGATACCGCTGGTGCTACATTAAAAGGTGCTGGTACATATAACTACAATGCAGAAGTAACTCTTACTGCTGAAGATGTAGAAGGTTATACATTCAGTCATTGGGAATATAACAATACTAATGTATCTAACGATAAATCATATACATTCACTATGTCAGAAAGTACAAAAGGTGAATACAAAGCCGTATACACTATCAATAGTTATGAAATTACAGTATCATCAGACCTAGAAAATGCAGTACTTTCAGGTGCAGGTAGATATAATTACAATGCACAAGTAACCATAACCGCAAATGATGTTACTGGCTATACATTCAAGCGTTGGACGCTTAATGGCGTAGAAGTATCTACAGATAAGTCATACACATTTACAATGTCTAACACAACCAAGGGCGAATACAAAGCGGTATATGATATTAATACATATACAGTAACCACAACTAGTGATACTGCTGGTGCTACATTAAAAGGTGCTGGTACATATAACTATAACGCAGAAGTAACTCTTACTGCTGAAGATGTGGAAGGTTATACATTTAGTCATTGGGAATATAACAACGCTAATGTATCAAGTAATAAATCATATACATTTACTATGTCAGAAAGTACTGAAGGTACATATAAGGCAGTATACGAAGCTACTATAACACTTACACTTAATGTGGACGGAGTGGCTACACCTTATTCAGTAACTAAAGGCACTACACTAGCAAGTGCATTATCTAATATAAAAGATGGAAATAATCAAAGATATACACTAGAGAATACTTGTGGATTCTATACTTGTGACGATATGATAGGATACGTTGAACAAGACACAATATTATCTGACTCTACTACTATTTTTACCAAGATGGCAACTCTTAATAAGTTGAAAATTAACAATTCGTTCGCCAATTGTGTAGATTATGATATCTCTGGAGAAGTGGTTGTTCCATATATGTATAATGGGGTAATAGTATCAGGCATTGGAGATTTTTACGGTACGAATATTACTAATATAGTAATCCCAGATGGTGTAACTGAAATATTCGATGAAGCATTTGTAGAGTGCAACTTAAATAGGTTGGTAATACCTGCTAAAGTAAACACAATTGGTGCAGATGCATTTAGTACTTGTTTAAAAATTACTGAAGTATACAATTTAAGTAATATAGATATTACTGCTGACGAGTATGGTGATTTAGGACGTTTTGTAATCAATTTATGTAGTGACGCACAAGAAAAAGGTGAATTTACCTTACTAGACAATAAATTTTTAATGTATGAATATAATAATAATCATTTCTTGGTTAATTATTTTGGTAGTGACGAGAATGTTACTTTGCCTAATACCAATTATGATTATGCAATTAGTAGAGCATTTGCTTTTAATTCTAATATCAAAAGTTTAATTACTACTAATAGTTCTATATATATTGAAGATTTTGCATTTTTGAGTTGTACAAGTTTAAAAAGTGTAGAAATTTCTTCAAAGATAAATAATATAGGATATCGTGCATTTTACGGCTGTAGTAGTCTAAATAGTGCAACATTCCAAGGCTCAACTTCTGCTGGTTGGTATTATGCAGAAAGTGGTAGTGAAACGATTGGTACAGTTATTGATGTTACTAACGCTGCTAACGCTGCTACATATTTAAAAAATACTTATCTAGATAAATATTTTATAAAAAGTGATAGTCAAAACACAATTACAATTAAATTAAATATAGACGGAGTAGATACTCCTTATACAGTAAATAAAGGTACTTCACTAGCAAGTGTACTATCTTCAATCAAAGAAAGTGGACAACAAAAATACACTTTAGAGACTACTTGTGGTTTCTATTTTGATTCGGAATTTAAAAAGTTTATGTCAGAAAATACACGTATATATAATGCTATAACAATATATACAAAAATGGCAACATTGGATAAAATAATTGTAGATACTTCTCAACCTGAATATAAATATAAAAAGAAAGATAATAATATAACGGGAGAAGTGGTTCTACCTTACCTTGTAACAAGAAATGGTGGATTAGTAAAAACAATAGGTGATTTTTCTGTATGTAAAAAAATAACCAGTATATTTATTCCAAAAAGTATAACAACTATCCGAGCAGAAGCATTTTGGGGATGTAGTGAGTTAACAGATGTTACTATTTTAGGTGATATTACTGAGTTGTATGATCAAACCTTTATGAATTGTACAAAATTAACTGGTATTTCATTGCCAACAAGTTTAACATATATAGGACAAAACACTTTTCAAAAGTGTGAAAGTTTAACCAGTATAATTATACCAGATAATGTAAAAACAATTCATTCGTCCGCATTTGCTGGATGTACAGGTTTAACACAAGTCAAGTTATCATCTAAATTAGAAACGATACTAGGGGGAGCATTCTCCGGCTGTACAAGTTTAACCAGTATCATTATTCCAAAATCTGTCAAAGAAATAGGTTCACAAGCATTTGATAAATGTACTAACTTAACAAGTATAACCTTTGAAGATACTACTGGTTGGCAATGTGATGGTGCAGATATTGATGTTACTGATGCTACTGCCAATGCTACCAATTTAAAAGGTACATATTTATACTCGTCGTTAATAAAAAATCTACTGAAACTGTTTAATTAGACGAATAATGATTAAATGTTAACAAAAAAAGTCAATCATAGCGATTGACTTTTTTGTTTGTTATAATTCAATTATATTTTACTAAATTGACTATTGTATAGGTTATAGTAGAATCCTTGTTTTTTAAGCAATTCTTTATGAGTGCCTTGTTCGATTATGTTACCTTTGTTCATAACCAATATTAAATCCGAATTAATAATGGTTGATAATCTGTGTGCTACTACAAAACTTGTACGACCTTCCATCATGGTGTTAAATGCATTCTGGATTAACAACTCTGTACGAGTGTCTATATTAGATGTTGCTTCATCAAGTATAAGCATAGGTGGTTTGGTCAACATTATACGTGCTATACAAATAAGTTGTTTTTGACCTTGTGATAGATTGTCTCCGCCTTCACTAACCATTGTATCATAGCCATTTTCTAAAGATTGTATATAATCGTGAGCATGAGCCATTTTGGCTGCTTTTATCATCTCGGCGTCACTAGCATTAGGTTTGCCATATTTTAGGTTCTCTCTTATCGTTGCATTAAATAACCAAGTATCTTGTAATACCATACCATATTTTTCTCTTAATGATGCACGAGTAATCTGTGTAATTGGTTTTTCAGATACAAGTATTTCGCCACTGTTGACATCATAGAATCTCATAAGTAGGTTAATCATAGTCGATTTACCGCAACCGGTAGGGCCTACTATTGCCACTCTTTGACCTTTCTTGACACTAACATTAAGATTTTCGATAAGTTTTTTGTTAGGGACATAAGAGAAATTAACATTTTTAATTTCTACATCACCATTACATTTGGTTAATACTTCATTGTCTGCATCGCTTACTTCGTCATCAATATCTAGTACATTGACTACACGTCTAGCCGAAGCATAAGATGCTTGCAAGTCGCTAAATATATCACTTATTTCGTTGAAAGGCTTGATATATTTGTTGGCATAGTTAAGTAAGACAGATATATTACCTATAGTCATATTACCTTTTATAGCGGTTAATGTACCCATTATTGCAACTATGGCATAAATAATTCCGTTGATAAATCTTGAAAATGGGTTAGTAAGTGAAGAGTAGAACATGGCTTTTTCACTTTGTTCTGCCAAGTTTTTATTTATTTTTTCAAACTTTTCTATTGACCTATCTTCATAGTTGAATGCTTTAACTATTCTTTGATTGCCTAGCATTTCTAGTATTATACCAGAAGCATCGCCTAAAGTTTTTGCTTGTCGCCTAAAGTATTTGTCGGCTTTAAATGCTATAAATGCGGTTACGAATACAGATAGTGGGGTTAGTGCAACAATTACTGCTGATATGCTAACATTAAGTCTAAACATCATAACTATAGTTAATACAATAGAGATACTAGCATCAAATATTGTTGTCATACCTTCCAAGAAACCATCTGAAATAACATCTACGTCATTAATCATACGGCTTTGTAAGTCACCGTGACTACTACCATCTATATATTTAAGTGGTACACGATTTAATTTCTTAAATAGTCCTATTCTAACTAATCTATCGGTTTTGAAACTTAAAATATTGTCAGCATAGATATATAGCCATCTAAAGAAACAGAAACCTACTGCAACTATTGCTAGATAAAGAATAGTTGTTTTTAAAAGTGTAAAGTTAACGTTATTTACACCTACTATGCAGTCTATGGCTCTACCTGAAAGTATAGGAATGTATAATTCGAGTACAGAGTTGATTAATGCAAATAGTAAACATAATACCATATGCCATATATTTGGTTTTAAATACTTTGCTAGCCCACGTAATACTTTAGGCTTTTTAGGACGGTGTAGACGTTCAAGTTTAGCACCGGGAGTACCCAAAATAATACCGGGGTCGTTAAATTTTTGTCGTCTATCGTCACTACCAGAGATACTTGCATCTTGAGTAATTACGTTAGTACCCATAGGTTTAGGAATTTCTACAGCAGGTTGTGCTTTTTCTGGGTTGTTAAATGATGGTGCAGGCAACTTTGCTATTTCTTTCTGTAAAGCACGATATTCACGATTTTCAAATTTAGGTTTTTGTGGCTTTTCATGTTTAGGTAATTTTTGATATTCGGTTAAAATGTTTTCTTTTGGTGTTTTAACTGGTTTTGTTTCTTCAATTTTAGTCTTTTTCTTTCTCATTTTAACCCCCTTTTACTTTGTCTGCGAATCATATATTTCTTTATATACTTCGCAAGTCTCCATTAACTCTTTATGTTTACCTATACCTACAACATTGCCTTTGTCTAATACAACTATTTGGTCAGAGTTGCGTATAGTGTTTACACGTTGTGATACTAAAAATACAGTAGCATTTTTGGCATCGGTTTTTATTGCATGTCGCAGATTAGCATCTGTCTGGAAGTCCAAGGCACTAGCACTATCGTCTAGTATAAGTATTTCTGGATTACCCACAAATGCTCTTGCTATAGTTAATCTTTGTCTTTGTCCACCCGAGAAGTTTTTACCACCGGCTTGAACTTTATAGTCTAATCTATTGTCTAATTCTTTTACAAATTCTTCGGCTTGAGCAGTCTTTATTGCTCTCCATATTTCATCATCAGTAGCATTAGGTTTACGCCATTGCATATTTTCTCTTAATGTACCCGAGAATAATACAGACTTTTGTGGCACCATACCCATTAAACCACGTAATGCTACTAGATTATAATCTTTTACATTTTTACCTTTAATAAATATATTGCCTTTTGTGGTGTCATAGAATCTAGGTAGTAAGTTAACCAGTGTACTTTTACCACTACCAGTACCGCCTATGATACCTATAGTTTCGCCTTTTTTAACTTTAAGATTTAAGTTATTGATAGCATTCTTTGCCATGTTAGGGTATGCGAAACTTACATTTTTAAATTCTACTTCATATTCGCTATTAGCGATAGTATCGTCTTCAGTAATTACTCCACTTACTTCTTGTGGACTGCTTATGCTAGGTGTGGTATTAAATACTTCATTAACACGTTTACCGCAGTTGATGGCTTTGATAAGTGCAACTATGATATTGGCAAGTGCTATAAGGGCAGTAGATATTTGAGTTAAATAGTTGATAAATGCAATTATTTGACCTTGTGTTAATACACCTATGTTAACTTGTATACCCCCAAACCATAATACTGCAACTATAGAGAAGTTAATTATGGTAGCAGTTAATGGGTTAAGTAGGGAAGACACTGCCGAAACTTTAATTGAACTTTTAGATAATTTTTCTGTAGCAACTTCGAATCTTGATTCTTCATAATCCTGTTTGTTAAAAGATCTAATAACTCTAGCACCTTGTAAATTTTCTCTAGTGATATTGGAAACAGTATCTAGATTTTTTTGAGTACGATCATATAGTGGTACAGTTGCTTTTAGTATAAGAATTACTACACCAGTAATAAGTGGTGCTGCTACTAGGAAGATTAATGACAACTTCATATCTATCGTCATAGCCATTATCATACTACCTATTAATAAGAAAGGCGTACGCATAACCATACGTATTACCATAGATATTGCTTGTTGAATACGTGTTACGTCATGTGTAATACGGTTGTTGATGGTTGCAGTGCTATATTTGTCAAGTTCGGCATGAGAAAAAGTGTTGATTTTTTTATATAAATCACTTCTCATACTAGCACCTATACCTACAGCGGCTCGGGCAGCCAATTTTTGTGATATGATAGATACTACTATGCCAATGACGTTTAAACCTACAACTATTGCACCATAGGTTAGTATATATTTGGTATCATGATTAGCGACACCCACGTCTATCATAGATGCTATAAGGATAGGAATAATTAATTCGGTTATTGTTTCTATAAGTTTAAAAGTTGGCCCGAATATTATTTCTTTAATATAAGATTTAAAATATTTTTTAAAATTTTTCATGTGCTGTCCTTTAATATTTGTTATTAAATCATTGTATCAATAAAGTAAAAAAAATGAAACCAAAAAAGATATAAAAAAATAAAAATACTAGTTTAATACTAGTATTTTTAATTATAAATTAAATATATTTACGAGTTGTATTATTTATCTAATTCCGAATTACAATATTTGCATACCCATTTGCCATTTTCTTTAGTCATATTAGCGCCGCAGTTAGGGCATTTATTAACTACTTTGTTGGTAGGTACTGCTTCAGATAATTCACTATTAACAATTTTGTACCCAGTTAAATATCTTTTTTGAATAAGTATATTAATAGTTTCTTCAACTCTTTTGGCATTGATTATACCAGTAGAAGAAGCGATAGTGTTGATGTCGGTAATACCATCTACAGTAATCATCTCATATATACTACATTGTCTTACTTTTTCGGCATAATTAACCCATAGTATAGGTGCACCATAGAAACCTAATACGGTAAGTATAATACCAACAACCATAAGTATAATGTAAGCACCACCATATATCGCACCAAAAATAATAGCAGGTATGCCTACCACAAATCCTATAGATGCTAGAATGCTTATTATTAATAATCTTTTTGTGTCTTTTTTAATATCGTTTTTCTTCATATTAATCACCTACTATTATTGTATCAAATGTGAAAATTTATAGCAAATATTTTGCATACAATGACTTTAATAAACACACAATATAGATATGAAAGGATTAAGAAAAAAGTTATGTTATGGAATAGGTAATTTAGGTTATAGTGTTGTCAATCAAACCATCACTAATTTTTTTATGTTCTTTGGTACTAGCGTATTAAAAGTACCGGGTTCACTTATTGGTCTTGCGGTAGCATTGAGTACTATATGGGACGCAGCCACTGATCCTATAGTGGGTTTTATATCAGACAATCATCGTATGGGATTTTTAGGCTATCGTAATGGATATGTGCTTATAGGTACTATAGGTGTAAGTATAGTTAATTTGTTTATATGGTGTGTGCCACTTAATTTAAGTGTGGGTGTTAAATTTGTATGGGTGTTAATATGTTTATTACTTAACGAGACTTTTTGTACCTTGTATTCCACTCCATATGGAGCACTTTGCGGAGACCTTGTAAGTGATTATAACGACCGTACCGAAATACAGATATATAAGACTATATTCTTTATTCTTGGTATGGTGTTGCCTAGCATTTTGCTATATATATTTTTACCCAACACTACCCAATATCCACAAGGGCAACTTAATCCATATGGATATAGAAATATAGCAATAGTATGCAGTTGTATTATGCTTGTGTGTGGTATGATTTGTGTCTTTGGTACATTGACTAGACAAGATAAAAAAGTAGAAAGTACGGAAAAGTTTAGTCTTAAACATTTACTGATTTCTTATGCCCAATGTTTTAAAAATTATCATTTAAGACTAGTGATAATAGGATACTCCTTATCAATGATAAGTTCGGCCATTCTTACTAGTGTAGGACTACATTTTTTCACTTATTGCTTTAAGTATAGTAGTTTGCAAATAACTATATTATTGACAGCATTATTGTTGTTTATGGCAATAAGTCAACCTTTTTGGTATAAATTAAGTAAAAGAGATGATAAAAAACCTGCATTATTATCAGGCTTATTAGTAGCGATAATAGGTGTAATTATCATTATGTTAAGTTATGTGTTTAAGGATATGTTAGGTAATATTTCTTTTTATATTATATTTCTTGCGATATGTGTAGTTGGTGTAGGAAGTGGTACATTATATAGTCTACCTGCTAGTATGTATTTAGATGTGGCAGAGTATAGTAACCCAGATAAAAACAATGGTGCGACTATGCAAAGTTATCTTACATTCTCGTATAATATAGCCAATGCAACTGCATTATTTTTAGTTGGTGTATTACTTGATGTTATTAAGTTTAATCCCAATTTAACCACCCAATCTAGACCTACCCAGACAGGTATTTCTATAATCTTATTTTTGGGCGTGTTAATAAGTTTGATAAGTTCGTTTTTAGTATTTTCAAAGTATAAACTTAAACAGAAAAATTTTAATAAAGAATCCGACAAAATTGATAATGACTAGTTAACACAATTATTGCAATTACGTTAATGTAAGTATCTTTTTGTTAGTAGGCTATCATAGCAGACATAATCTTTTAAGTAATGATTAAGTAGTAAATATT
>ERZ808286.822-NODE-822-length-17971-cov-5.129772_pt1 | contig 17971 bp, 17 predicted proteins | sample MGYA00521276_ERZ808286 | MGnify/ENA primary metagenome ERZ808286 (study PRJEB31516, sample SAMN03275607) | gut metagenome | biome: mammalia-associated habitat; material: feces | host: Papio cynocephalus | place: Kenya | collected 2012-08-01 ... | reverse complement strand
TTGGCGTCAGTTTATGTCAAATGCCACTGCGTGTCGCTTGTATAAACTTCCTTGAGTATAAACTATGTAATGTTGTGTTGTTCTCTTTGCTTACAACACAAGTTGCTAATCGCAACAACCATTGCTTCACAATGGATACATAGTTTTGATTCGGCGTCAGTTTATGTCAAATGCCACTGCGTGTCGCTTGCATAAACTTCCTTGAGTATAAACTTATATTCTCTATCAAATACTTCAATTGAATATATTGTATAAGTATCTATTTATCTTCTTTTTCATCATCAAGACTAACTCTAGGAGATTTAACGCCTGCTTTTTTCTGATCCATAAATAGTTTCATTAATTTTTCATTTAAGAACTTGGCTTGTTCTAGCAAAATATCTTTATCATTAACAATCATTTCTTTAACACACATTTCAAATAATGTGGATTTAATCTTTGATATAAATTTTGCATTAACTCTAGCCTTCTCTACTAAATCAGTCGAATTTACTTTAAGTTCCATCTCACTAAATGGTATCTTGGCTTTTTTAAGTTCTAAAGTTTGAATTCTTAATTTATTGATATAATCTGGATTAATAAGTGATAGATATGTCATTGTTTCGAATGGTAAATTTTCATATTCAAGGCAGTTTTCGTTAATCAAGAAAGCATTTTCTTTATCGTACAATATTTTTTGTGCGAAGTGATATGCATCATATATATCTTTAACACTCTTGTTAGAATCTTTCAATCCTACATTCCCCAATAATTGTGTTATGGAGAATGCTAGATTTTTATCGCTAGTACGAGCCTTAATAAAGTTGTACAATACTAGGCACATAAAAGCAATATATCTACAACTACCATCACTCTTTAAATATGCTCTATACACCTTACCACTACATTTAACTTTAAAATCTTTAAATGTTGGTCCTAAAATATATTGCCACAAATCCAAATCGTTGTAATATTTAATTATATTAGAATGTGTTTCATTTTTAAGATGGTATTTTAGTCCACCATTAATAGATATTTTTATCTCATTAAGTATACGTTCACGGCTAATATCTTTAACCTTACTAGCACAAATTTTGGCAGCCTTATAAGTATGACGGTCTATACCAAAGCCCAATTCACAAGTAAATCTTACCATACGTAAAATACGTAATCCGTCATCATTAAACACAACCATAGGATCGGTAACTGTCTTAATAACTCGTCTTTTAATATCACGTTGGCCATTAACATAATCTAATAATTGACCATCAATAATATCATAGAACATAGCATTAATAGTGAAGTCACGTCTAAATGCGTCATCTTTAGGATTGTCTACAAAACTTACTTCTTCAGGTTTATGTTTACCACTTTCATCATAAACTTCTTTTCTAAAAGTAGTATATTCGTACTGTTCGTTGTCTTTAGATATAAGTAAAGTACCTAGTCTTTTATTTATAATTTCAGCAGTATAACCATTGTTTAAACACAATTGTTTCATATCTTCAACAAGCATAGCACCAGCAATATCTACATCGTTAACATCATAACCAAGTAGCATATTTCTTACATAGCCACCCACAATATAGGTCTTGTAACCCAAAGCATATGTTAATTGTGCTAATCTTTTAAGGTTGTCACTAACTTCCATCATATCAACTCCATTAATTATACAAATCTTACAGCATTAATGCCCCATGCTGTTTTGGTGGTATCGTCTACCTTAACTTTTTCGCTTATTTCTATACCAGCAACTACCAAAATCTCGTTACCACTAGCCAAAACTGGCAAATATGTACGTAGTCTTGCTGGGACTTTTTTATCGATTAAATAATCACTTAAACTCTTTGTTCCACCACCAAACTTTTCAAAGACATCGCCATCTTTCCTATAACGCCATACTGCGTCTTTAGGAACTTTGTTATAATCAATCAAATGGTCATATTCACCTAGTTGCAACTTTCTAGTCATATTCATTTCGATAACACCATAATTAGGTATATCAATACGACCTTTAACAGGTTTCCAAGTCTTTGGCTCTGGAGTAAATCTCTTATTAGTAATAGTTAAATAATTGTATTCTTTATAACAAGAAAGTTTATTAGGTAAAGTAATACGGTTTCCATTCTCGCCTTCTAGAGCCAAACCATTAATAATCTTAAGATGTTTTCTTTCAATATCCGCCATCACACCTATACTCTTAAGTGCTTTTTTCAAAATACGGTTGGTAACAGCAATTGGATAACTAAAGTAACTAATAGGTATCTTAACTACGCCATCACTCTCATACACAATACCTGTATCATTAAGAGTAGAATATATGTACTCATCATCAAGTTTACATAGGTCGCCAAAAGCAACTATTGATTGGTCTGCATTAGGCCAACGATTGCGTATAAGTGGCATAATCATATTACGTATGTAGTTACGGCTATATTCAATATTAGTATTGGTTTCGTCATCTACATAAGGTATCTCGTTGGTATTAACATAAGCCATAATTTCTGCACGTGTTGTGTATAGCAATGGTCTAATATATACACCATCTCTAATAACGTCCATACCACTAGCACCAGTAATACCTGTACCCCTAAATATATTAAGTAGTATAGTTTCGGCTTGGTCTTGTAAATGATGTCCCAAGGCTATCTTGTTAACAATCCCCTTATTAAGTAAAGCCTTAAATACTTTAAATCTGCATTCTCTAGCAGCAGTCTCTATAGTAACATTTTTATCTTGACTTACCTTTAAAGCATTAACCTTTTGCTTAATAACTTTAATACCCATTGTATTGCAATAATTAACTACAAATTCAGCATCGTTATCGCTGGTCTCTCTTATACCGTGGTCAACTGTAATAGCGATTACTTCAAAACCTTTCTCTTTAGATATAGAATTTAAATAATGAAGCAAAGTCATACTATCTTTGCCACCACTACAAGCAACACCTATCTTATCGCCTTTTTGTATAATACCATACTTCTCAATTGTTTTTTCTACACTCTTCATTTTAACTTTCCTTTTAAAAAATTAGTATTTACAGCCTAAAGCCATAATTTTAACGGTATACGTATCACAACATCTAAAAACAAAGGACATTGACACTATACCGACATTATCCTTAATTATTGTAACACAAATTTTTTAATATTAAAATACTTAATTGATAATTTTCAGCAAATTTTACATATATTACTTAAATAAATATATATTAAGTTATTATAACAAATAAATTAATAAACATTTTAATTTAATCGATTTTTAAATATTTCAATATCTGTACTATAGTTAAAAAAATTAATATTGAAAAATATTAATATATGTGATAAAATATAATTACGAAATATTTAAGGAGATACATACTATGCCAAAGCCAAGGACAACAGTCTTCGAAAACGGAGCAACATTAATATATCAAAAACAAAATACCTTTGATGGTTGTCATTTTATTATAGGATTTAGAGGTGGTTCTCAATTAGATGGTAAGTACACTGGATTAAGTCACTTACTAGAACATTTACTTTTTAGATCTCCAAAAGAAAACTTAACTCAAAACATATTAAGCAATATACTTAACTACACTATTAATCAAAACGCTTATACAAGCAAAAATTACATAGTAGTAGATTTTAGTGCTGCATCAAAAAATGTAGATATTGCATTAAAGAATTGTGTAGATATGCTTTCAAACAAAAAGTTTAGTACTGACCAGATAGCAAAAGAAATTCAAGTAGTTAAACAAGAAATTTCTTTAACTAAAGATGCTATGAACCATCAACCAATCACAGCATTAGACAATTTCATACTAGCAATTGATCCCGAACGTGGTCAAACTTCAAGTCATGATGAAATATTAGGCAGTGCAAAAACATTAGGCACCATTACACCAGACATACTTACAAAATATGTTAAACGTTATTTCAATACAGACAACCTAGTAGTATCTGTTACAACTAACAAATCTGAAACCGAAATTGTAGAACTTCTTAACAAATATGTTTTCCCTAAATTTAGCGAAGCAAAAGACCCTAGATTTGTAATAGGTGTACCTGAAAAGAAATTGTATAATGATCTTAATGCATTAATCACATTACCTGACCCATCACGTACTGGTGTAGACATTACACTTTTGCTAAAAGACAGATTGGGCGAATCAGAAAATGTAAACAAAGAATATGCCTATGAAGTAATAGAAGAATATATGATGAACACTATCGGTGGTTTGTTGTGGGATAAATTAAGAACTAAAAAACAATTAGTATATTCTTATGGCTTGTCCCACTTGGATCTAGATACAGTTAAGTACAAGATGTTTACTGCTACTACTAACGAAAAGAATATGCGTACCACAATTAAGGAAATATGTAATACAATTAAGCATATAGGCGAACATGGTGTACCAGAAGAAATGTTTAACCAAGTTAAAAAAGCACTAGACACCCAAAAGGCTGCAGTATTACAAAGATTCAAGAATTGCTCTGCTAGTGAAAACTTTAATGATTATCTAACACAAAGAGATTTCCTAGATTACGATGTAGTATCTAAATATATATCTAATGCTAAATATGAAGATTTCAATCGTCACATTACACAAACATATAAGACTGCCAATGTATCTTTACTAGTTGATGGCGGATTCCAAAGCAATCATGTATACAACCTAATTGAAGTAGAAAATATGTTGGGCAATCATGCACATGACGAACAAAAAGAACAACTTAATGTCCCACGTATGGAATTTACAAGCCCAGTTTCACCAGTTAAAGATGAAGATGTAGAAGTTATTTATATTCCAGAAGAATATCTACAAAATCAACAAGTAATACCGGTAGATGCTGAACCTGTAAAAAATAGATAGGAGTGAAGAATTATGAGAATATCATCAGTAGGAGTAGCGAATTCGCTTACAGATTTAGACGAAGTTAGAGTTCCACTAGTTATTAACACAAGAACCGAAACAGATGGCTCTAAAAAATATCATGGATTCGTACCTGGTATTATGATGCCTGACGTTATTGGGACTGATATTGAAGAAGTTAAAAAAGAATTAGATGTTAAAGCAAAAGAAAAAATAAAAGAAATGCTTAAAGATTCAACTCCATTTCCATTCTTCCCAGACGAACAACATATATACGAAGACTTCGATAATGTAGAATATATAAAATTCTACAAACTTAAATAATTAAATAGATAAAAAACACACTAGGTTAATTTTGCCTAGTGTGTTTTTTGTCACCTATCACAGATAGTACAAAAATCATAATATTACACAACATTAAATATACGTACTGCTAATACAGTGAAGTCATCTTCACACTTACCACCTACAAGTTCTACTGCTCTATCCAGTACTTCGTCTGCCAAAGTCTGTGGATTAATGGTCGATTGATTATTGATAAATGTCTGCAATTCTTCTCCGCCACCAAAGGCTTCCATTACGCCATCAGAAACCATAACTATTATGTCAAAATCCGTAAATACTTTTTTAGTAATATGCGGTTTCATTTCTTCCAACACACCAATAGGAAGTCCGCTTGAACTTATACACTCGGTTTCAAATTTATGTTTAATAAATGTGTATGGCGAACCTAGTTTGATAAAATCCATAAGATTTTTACGCAAATCCAACACACAAATATCAAGAGCAGAAAAACTCTCATCAGTATTTAGGCTTAAAAGTTTATTAACGCTATTAAGTATTATATCGTTGTCAAATCCTGCTTTATAGAAATTTTCTATTAATGTGATAGTTAAATCACTTACCGAATGTGCGTGTTCGCCACTGCCCATACCATCACACAAAGCCACCATGTATTTACCATCATCTATCTTTATTAATGAATGTGTATCGCCACTTAATACTTTGCCCGTTTTTGTACAAGCACTACTACCAAAGACTATATCATAATTAGGACGAGTTTTTAACACCACTTCATATGTATCTTTAATATCACTAGTCGTATTACTAACCACATACATTTTTGTGCCGATTATTTTAGAAATTATTTTTTCTACTTTGTTATTATCAATTTCGGGTTGTTTTATCATTAAAGTTACATATTTAGTACTACCATCTTGTTCGTATACTATAACATCAAGGCAACATATATTTTTATAGTTAAGTTCTTCCTTGATACGATTCTCTCTAGCGATGTCATAAACTATATTAAGATTAAGTTCATGGCACAATTCTCGCAACAGTAAACTTACTCCTTTCAACTGGTCGGCTATTAATATTTTTGATGCGTCCATATTATTAACCATAACCGCATATCTCCTATAACTATTAAGTAGTGCGTTAAAAGTACCCAACACATTATTAACTTTATCACAACTTGTAGTTAAATATTGCGGAACATCAAGCAGATTAAGTTTACCTTTTTCAAAACCTATGTCTACCATATCATCAAATATTGCAGTAGAAATTTTGCCATCTACTCTCATACATTTATTCTTTTTACTACAATTATTACAACACTTATCAATAAGTTCGCTTTTTAATATCGCTTTTGCATCGGTTTCGGATAACGAGCCTTGCACCATCTGTTTGTACACACTATCCATCTCCAAAAACACATTGCTGACTTCCATCATACGTTTAACCAGATTGTCTCGGCTTTTATTAATTATTGTTCTGACTGTAACATTTTCGCCGATACCATTAATCTGCTGGCTAACATAAGTGATAGTACGCATAGGCACAAACAAAAATAATATTTCACCCACAATTATACTGATAACACTATATATATTAAATATACTATAACTAGCAAAATAAAATCCTGTGACTAGTTCCGCCATCACAATAGCAAGGCAACTAAATATCTTAAAACTTGACTTAAATCCTACTGCACACAAAGCAAACATTATAAACACAGCCATATATGTAGGATTGGTATAGTGTAGACTTGCACCCAGCCCTAACATACTAGCCGTAACCAAAGTAGACTTGATGCTAACAACATAACTTAATATTAATATTATTAACACTCCTAGACATTTAAGAAATTCAAAATTATATATATTAATATTAGCAAGTCCCATACCAATAGACATAACTATAATGCACAAACACATAATTTCGTCTATATTAAGTTTGATATTAAGACTTCGTTTAGTAATCTTAAACACATGCAAAGCACAATATAGATACAATAATCCTATCGCCAACGAAATAATAGTGATTATAATATCTTTCGGTTGCCCGCAATTGTACACAATATATACGATATTACCAAGTATTGCGTATAAACAAACAAGCAAACTATGAGCATTTTTATGTAAACTTTTATGTATCCACTTGCAACCTAGTGCTACACCTATAAGATTGATAACTTGATACAATCCTGTTAAGGAAAAGAATGCACCACAATATGCAATTAAATAACATAGACTAGTAAACAAATTGTCTTCTTTTCTAAATATTAAAGCATAATATATACCAAAACAAAATGGAGTCATATACCCCATATTGATAGTCGCTTTGTTAAGTATGAAAAATAAAAATGTTAAACCTATATAACGAAGTAGACAAATAAAATTAATATTTTTTGTTTTTGCCATAATCTTTTCCATACACTCTCTCCCGTCTTTATGATTAATTGTACCAAAGTGTTTTGATTAATGATAAACATTAATAAATACTCTTTTTGCATAAAACTAACTAACTGGCACGAATTATGTAATATAAAGGCGAATAGAATATTATCGGCATAATTTTACACAACCCTAGTTAAATATTTTTAGGATTGACATTGACTGTAAATGTGGTATACTATTTTTAGACAAAAAAATAATAATGTCAGTGATTAGATAGGAGATAATATTATGGATTTAACAACTGATATGAAGAAAAGAGAACTTGATAAAGTTCTTCAACAATTCTGTACTTTAAAACAACGCACCGATAACTATATCGCTACTGCCGAACAATTTAGTGAACACGGCGAAGTAGATTATGCTTACGGTCTTATTATAAAAGAAATTTTAGCAAAACCAGATAGTACTGCATTTACTGCTTGGCGTATGCTTGAAGATGCCGAATCTCAATACGAAGATCTTATGGACGAAAGCAAGTATCATACAGTTAGCGAATCATCATTATCTTTTGCTTACAACATGAGAAAGCAAGCACTAGAAATAATTAAAAAAGAAATTTCTCCATCACTAGAAACTCATTTAGGACAAAAGATTGTTAGAATGTCTAACAGTGAAATGGATACTTTACTTCAAAGAATTAGAGAGACTCAAGAGAAATCTATCGAATTATTGCTTAATAATGGTTTTTCAAGAGTTCACTTGGATATGCTTATAAAGTATATGGAACAAGCCAAAGATTCATTTAAACCTAACTGCTCTAATGAAGCATTAGATCTAGAAACAAGAATCTATAACGATGTTGTAAGATCAATTCAAGCACAAAAATATATTAATGGTACTTCCGACACAGAAACAGTAAATCAATATGCTGGAATTATCGAACATATTACTATGTCAAGAATGGCTGTAAGAGAAATTGAAGAAATCAGCGATGACTTAAGAAGATTCTCACAAAAACGTGGTTTTGCTCGTAATCACTATGACCAAAACAGTACTACCCCACGTGCAGATTATTATTTCTCTGTATTTAAAGAGAATCTATATGGAGATGACTTGGATCTTAACAAATCTAACAGAAGTAAATGTTTTGATTATGCAAGCAAAAAGTTTAAAGTAACCGAAATGCAATCTTTAGCACAGATGTATTCTAGCACTTCAGAAAAAAGTAAGTAATAACTTATTATTTAACAATTAAATCATTTATATATTAAAAACTAATTCATTTACAAAAAAGACTTAAATCACATGATTTAAGTCTTTTTGTTTAACTAAATATTACAATATTAATATACACCATTTATGCCATTGGTAATAATCTCGTCCAATAGTCTTTTGTATTGTTCGTCATTCAAAGTACCACGTTCATGAAGTTGTTTTATAAGTTCGATTCGGTCAGTCATATTGCGATACTTTAATTGTTCACGCACTTCTTCATTGGACATAGTAGGAGTAATAGCAAAATTCTCAAAAGTGGTGTCTAGATTATTAACCAATTTTTTGGTTGCAAACAACATAAGTAATCCCGAAGCCAAATTCATACCAGCCACCATCTCGGCAAAAGATACTATCATAATAGGAACACGTAATTTGTACACCACTTTATCTTTTAAGAAAATAAGTACAAAAGCAAATATTCCAGCAATACCATTAATAACTGCGATAAATATCATATAGTTAACGGTAGTATTAAGTATAGCATTTAAGTCATTACCACTTACTTGATACATCTCTTGCAAAGTCGTTTTTATCTGATCAGCAAAGCCATCAATATTATTAACCATCATAACAACAGTATAAACATAAAAAGCACATGCTAATAACGAGAATACTATTGACCATATATACAATCTTTTACTGTTTTTCATATAACTCTCTTTTAATACATTATAAATATGTATATGTTGATATAATGTACATCTACACATACTTTTAAATATTTTTAATTAAACAAAGTGCATTTACTAAATATTGGTAATTTAAAAAAAATAAAAAGCAAGTAATGTTACTCGCTTTTTGTTTCTAAAGAAGTACCTTTAAGAATGTCTGCTTTAAGTTTAGCAAATTCTTCATCGTTAATCAGATTTTGCTCTTTCATCTTTGATAGTTTTTCTATCTTCTCCATTAACTTATCGACATCTTCAACTTTCTTCTCTTCAGGTTCATCACCGAATTTAAGATTCTCATCTTTAAGCAATACAGCAACAATATATAAAGCACCTACCAATGGATTAACAACTACTGTACAAATAATTGCCACTGTAAGAACTACACTTTTTTTCTGATAAAATTCCATAGGTTGATACAAACAGAATTTAATACTAATACCACCAAAAACAATACCTACTACCGAACCAGCAGTAAAGAAAGAAACTGCCAATTGTATTAACGATGCTATCTGGTCCCAATTAGAACCATCATCTTTAACAAACTTTTCAATTATAGGTTCAAGTCTGGCTGGTTGGAATATTGCTAGACAGCACAAAATACCGGTAACCACACCGGATACAATCATTAATATTGCACTTAAAAACATAAGTAGTTTTTTATTTTGACTCATTAATTATTCCCTAGCCAAATTGTTATTATCTTATTTAACAATAACGATTTGCACTCCTATTACAAGTATTATAACAAATATTAGTTATTAATGCAAAACTTTTTTGCGATTATTTTATATATATTATATATATTTAAAGGTATAAAAACGTCTTTTTTAACACTAAATTTTACTTTTTGCATAATACCCTGCTTTTAAATATTTTTCTTATAAAAATATTAATTGCAGATAACTAATACTATTTTGTGAAAAATATTAAAAAATATTAATTATTTTTTTTCTTACGATAGGCAGTTTATTTTTATTTGTGATACAATATATCAACAACTGATTATAGGTGACATATGGATACATTAATTGATTATTTAAAAAATAGCGACAATGTAGTCGTATATATAGATGGCAAAGAGAGTCCTATCAACTCTTCTGATTTTCAACAACAACTAGATGTTTTGTGCGACAAAGCATATTTTTCTCCATCACTTGCTATTGCGAAAAACAATGAAGTTTATACTAATATTAGGCATGGTATATGGCTAGAATTTAGATACAATACTCCACAAGAATATGCTGATATGGATTTTGATAAACTACTTGTTCAAATTAAACCTAGTATGTACGGATTTAATATAATTAGGGGTAAAGGCGAAGATTATGAAGGTAGATGTTATTATCTTAACCTTAACAATGACACCACAAAATTTTATAAATTTTTAAAATCTATGTCATAAAAGATTACCAATAATCAAATATCGTGCTATACTATACGCGGAAATAGATTTCAAACACATAAACTTTTAATTTATATTTTTAATATAACAATTTAAACATATCAATTTCAATTTTTTGTCTTTTTAAGATCGTTTCCAACAAATACACAAGGAGGAATCTTCATGGAAGACAAGAAAATTGTTTGCAAAGACTGCGGTACAGAATTTGTATGGACTGTAGGCGAACAAGAATTTTACGCTAGCAAAGGCTTCACTAACGCTCCTGTTAGATGCCCAAAATGCCGTAAAGAAAAGAAAGCAAAAATGCAAAACAATCAACCTAAAAATGATTAATTGTATATGAATAATTAGGCTAAAAAAACACTCGATAGTTAATTATTATCGAGTGTTTTTTGTTTATTTTTAATATATTATTACACACCTTCACCAGATTGAAAATCCGGTATGTAGTTACAAGTAGCACTACTTAATTCTTGACAGTAACCATTGGTCATACCCAAACTATTAAAGTGAGTAAGCACTGCTTTATACTCTAAAGGTTTAAGTGTGCGATTGATTTCGGGATAACGGGCACAATTGTCTACTGGAGTATATTGACTCATAATACTTACTATAGCATCTTTGCCTATATTATCCTTAATCCAATCCAACACTTTAAAACTATCTTGCGTCATACCCGGCAATACCAAGTGTCTAATAATTACACCCTTTTTCATCATACCCTTGTCGTCAAAAATGTTATTAGGTTGTTGTTTAACCATCTCTAATATTGCTTTAGTAGCGACATCAAAATAGTTAACGGCTTTACTATATTTTTCTGACAACTGACTACTATAATATTTTAAATCTGTTAAATATATATCTACATAGCCGTCTAGCATTTTCAGTTCGGACACACTATCATATCCACTTGTATTGTATACAATAGGAATATGTGGTTTATATATTTTTAAGGCTTCTATAATTTGTGATACATAGTGAGATGGTGTAACAAGGTTAATATTGTTAGCGCCCTTTTCTTCTAATTCCTTAAATATTTCTGCCAATCTTTGTGGGGTAATAATCTTACCAGTTGTACCCCTAGATATATCAAAGTTCTGACAATACACACATTGAAGATTGCAACCACTAAAAAACACTGTGCCACTACCTTGAGTACCAGAAATAACTGGTTCTTCCCAATAATGTAATGATGCTCTAGCGACTTTTAATTGATTGGTACTATTACAGAATCCTACCATCTTATCTCTATCTACTCCACACTGACGTGGACATAGTTTACATATCATGTTAACTCCTATTCCTTTAAACTCTTAACAATATTAATTACCGAAGCCACAATAGCGAATCCACAACCCAACATACTAGCGAATCCGATATGATAATTATTAAGAGTTACATCTCCCCTAGTAACTGCCATACTACCTACAAGTGTAACAACACTTAATGCCATAACTATCCATATTGCAAAGAATCCACCCAACACAAAAATATTGTTAAGACTCTTTTTATATTTTGACGCTAAAGTCAAACCTACAACTACAATAGAATATACACAACATATAGGCGATAAGTAAGCAATAACCTTTGCAGGTAATCCTGTCTTTTGACTAGCGAATAGTGACTGCAAAGCAAATATCTTTGTTGATTGTTCCTGGCTAAACAATGCATTAGTAAAATCGTAACCACTAAAAGTAGTAACCACTTTAGAGAAATTGTCTTTGTGTACTACAAACGGAAAAAAGTACATAACTACACTTAATAGCAAGCATATTATAGTTACATACATCAAGATAGTATTAAGATGTTTAAATTTATTATTTTTCTTTTCCATATACTTAAACACATTAATATGTGTAATCCTTAATGCAACTTATATAATCAACACGCCAAATACATAATCAGATATAAGCACTTGCATTAACGACTTAATCACACATCTTATTTCTACAAGTATAGCAAAATATAATCAAATATACAAAAGCCTATCACAAATAATTTAATTTTATATAAGATTTTTTTATTTCGCTTCTACAAACCACTGCCCTGTCTCGCTCTCATAAAAGATATGTGTTATTACATTATTAATCATAACTGTATATCTTTGTCCTATACCACCCACTTTCAAACTGGCACTATTGCAGACATCAATCACTTTTGTAATCTCATATTTTTTATCATCAAAATATATTTCTTTAGGTATCTTCTTTCCGTCTTCTCCGAATACCACTAATACTGAAACATACTTTTTTGTCATAAACCACACCTTTTATGCGATAAAAGTACAGTTATAATACATAATCACAACTTAAAATAACTAATAGGGTGTATAAGATGATTGACTGCTTCGGGATTAATCTCATCAAAATTTTTGATAGCACATATACTCCCACGTTTAATAATATTGTACCCATAGCGTTGTCTTAAGTTGTCAACTGTCTTTTCAAGCATTTCTTTTTTTAAATTATTTTGCTCACTTACAAACAAATTATACTGTCTTGGTTGGTCACTTAAACCACTGGCTCTTACCCCTACAAGACGTATTGTTTTGTTCCAGTCAAACTTAAATAATTTTTTACACTCGCTAGCAATAGTACCGGCAAGATTGGTGGGATAATCAATCTTATGCATAACATCATAACTTTTTAAATCGTCTGTTTTTATAGTTAAACTTACAACACTACACCATAGATTTTTGGCTCTTAATCTACGTGCTACACTTTCTGCTAGAACTTCAATTATTGCATACACTTCTTTATCACAAGTTAAATCACGTGGGCAGGTAGTCGAATTGCCTATAGACTTAACTTCTTCAAGTTCGTTATATTTTTTTACCGGTGTCATATCTTGTCCATTAGCAAAAGTATGAAGTGTCTCTCCATTCTTACCAAGCAAACTTTTTAATATGCCCACTTCGGTATTAGCCAATTGTCCTATAGTGTTAATACCCACTTTACTTAATTTAACAGTAGTTGCTTTACCCACATAAAGTAAATCGCTTACAGGTAATTTCCACACAATATCTTTATAGTTGTCAGTACTTATTAAAGTGGTTGCATTGGGTTTCTTTAAATCACTACCTAGTTTAGCAAATATCTTATTAAAACTAACACCTATACTTACGGTTAATCCAAATTGGTCGAGTACACGTTTACGTATTCTATCTGCAAGTTGATAGGCTTCATCAAAAGTTTTTACTCTATCACTAATATCAAGCCACGCTTCATCTATACCAAAACTTTCCACTCTATCGGTATATTCCCTATACATCTCTTTTACAAGTCGAGAAACATAATAATACCTTTCAAAATTGGCAGTAACACATACCAGTTCTTCTAGGCATTTTTGCTTTGCTTCCCATATAGTATCTCCAGTCTTTACCCCATACTTTTTAGCAATATAGTTTTTTGCAAGAACTATACCATGTCTTCTTTCTTGGTCACCCACCACAGCCACGGCCTTATTGCGTAAAGATGGATTATACAAACATTCAACACTTGCATAAAAATTATTAAGATCGGAATGCAATATAAATCTAGACATTTCCCCTTCCAAAAGTTTAATTATATACTCGAACGTATGTTCTATTATAACTCTTAATTGATTATTTGTAAACAAAATTAGTGTTAATTAATAATACGATTTATTTAGAAAATAAACCTATAGTAATAATCAAACTAATATAATAAATATTTATGAAATAGTATTGTACATGCAGTCTATATTATTTTTATCTCCAACGTGTGTCCTATATGTGTCAGTTCTAAAACGTAGCGTAAGCAAAGTTGAACCCGTAGGGCAACAACGTAAGTTGTTGGAATCCCAAAACGTACAGCATATATCTAAACAATACAAAACGTGCAACTTATATATGTCATTCTGAGCGAAGCATAAGCGAAGTCGAACCCGCAGGGCAACGGCAAAGCCGTTGGAATCTCAAAATGGTAAAGTTTATATTGTTCATATACCTTATCCCGCCTGATTATACTCAAGGAAGTTTATGCAAGCGACACACAGTGGCATTTGACATAAACTGACGCAGAATCAAATCTAGGTGGGCATTGTGTAACAATGGTTGTTGCGATTAGCAACTTAAATTTTAACTTACTTAAAATTTAACCCCGCCTAGATTACGACAAACAAGTTTGTCGCTTGTCCGCTATGCTCGCAAGTTCGACTATCGCTCATAATGACAGGCGGGTCTATCAAAATCATACATATCGCAGAGACATTTTTATCTTAATGATATTCTACTACACATTTATGTAATCAATACACTTTATTGATATTATTACACAAAAAGAACCTAGCAATAACTAGGTTCTTAAATATTATTTTGTAGACTTTTTCTTTTCAACTTTAACTTCAGTTTTAGGTTGATGTTTTTCTTCTTTTTTCTCTTCTTCATCTTCTACTTCGGGCTTATCTATAAATTCCCACATTAAAGATGTATCTGGCAATTTACGTTTGTCAAGACTAGTACTATCTTCAAAAATTTCTAAAAATGCTAGGTCTTGCATAATTTCACGATTTTTCATAACGATTTCGAAAAACTCATTCTTATATAAAGCAAGTTCGTATGTATGAGTAGTGTTAATCCATGCATCGGCACTATCTCTATAAGGTGTTATGTAACTTTCTTCTGCGTCACATACATTATGCCAAGATTTCATAGTATCTTCTGGTGCTGTACCACGGCGTTTAACGTCTCTAATCATACGTCTTATTAGTCTTAAATTAACTGCATTAATCTTATAGAACTCATCTCTCTTAAATCCCATCAAAGCATTGGTATAAATTTTATAGAATTTATCTGTACCCAAGTGTTTGGTAATTTCTGGGTTAAGAGCATGCAAACCTTCAAAGATAATATAAGTGTTTTTATCGAAATGTAAATAATATTCGTTAGGTAGATTAAGTCCACTTATAAAGTCAAAACGTGGAAAACCTGCTTCGCCATATGTAAACAAAGTCTTAAAACAATCTTCTATCTGTGGTAAGTTAACTGTTCTTAAACTATCATAATCTTTCATACCATTAGGTAATAATGGTGTATCGTCACGATTAACAAAGAAATCGTCCATACTTACAATGATAGCCTTTTTCTTTTTAGATTCAAGAATTTCTTTTATCAAACGTGCAGTGGTAGTTTTACCAGCACAACTTGGCCCAGCCAAAAGTATAACTTGTGGCTGCACTTTAAGTTTTAATATTTTTTGTACCAATTGAAACAATTGTCCACGATACTGACTTTCAGCATCATAAATAACTTTCATATCATTGGCTTTTAACTTTCTATTTACTTCATCAATGTTAATAAATTCTACCATAATTTCCTGCACTATTTTTTAATTTCTATTTTTGTTTTTCCACCCATGTATGGTTGAAGTGCTTCTGGTATATTAATACTTCCGTCTTCATTCATATTGTTTTCAAGTAAAGCAATTAATGCTCTAGTTGATGCCAAAACTGTGTTGTTAAGGGTGTGTAGATAATAATTACCTTTTTCGCCTTTACATCTTATACCAAGACGTCTTGCTTGTGCATCACCTAAAGTCGAGCAAGAACCTACTTCAAAATATTTCTTTTGTCTAGGACTCCATGCTTCTACGTCACAACTCTTTACTTTTAAGTCTGCCAAGTCACCACTACAACATTCAAGTGTACGTACTGGAATATTAAGATGACGGAAAATATCTACAGTATAAGCCCACATCTTGTTGTACCAGTCCATACTATCTTCTGGCTTACAAATAACTATCATTTCTTGCTTTTCGAATTGGTGTACTCTATAAATACCACGTTCTTCTATACCATGAGCGCCAACTTCTTTTCTAAAACATGGACTATAAGAAGTCATTGTAATAGGAAGTTCGCTTTCTTTAATAATTTGGTCTTTAAATTTACCTATCATACTATGTTCGCTAGTGCCTATCAAGAATAAGTCTTCACCTTCAATCTTGTACATCATTGCACTCATTTCTGCGAAACTCATAACACCATTAACAACATCACTTCTTATCATAAATGGTGGTATGCAATAAGTAAAGTTTTGGTTAATCATATAGTCTCTAGCGAAGTTAATCATAGCAGTAACTAGTCTAGCAGCATCGCCCATAAGATAATAGAAACCATTACCACTTGTACGTCCTGCGCTGTCTTTATCTAATCCGCCAATCTTGGCTAAAATGTCTGCGTGATATGGGATTTCATAATCAGGAACTCTTGGTTCGCCAAATTTTTGGATTTCGACATTTTCGCTATCATCTTTACCGATAGGAACTGACTTATCAATAATATTAGGTATAGTCATCATAATCTTTTTAATTTCTTGAGAAAGTTCTTCTTCTTCACGTTCGATTTCTACTATACGTTCGTTGTTTTTTACAACAGTAGCCTTAATAGCATTGGCTTCGTCTACTTTCTTTTCTTTCATAAGTAGACCTATCTGTCCACTTAATTTGTTACGGCTAGCACGTAACTCATCGCCTTCTGCTTTTAATGCACGATTTTTATTATCTAACTCTATAACTTTGTCTACCAAAGGAAGTTTAGCATCTTGAAATTTTTTCTTAATATTTTCTTTAACCATATCTGGATTGGTTCTAATTAAATTAATATCTATCATAATATACTCCTAAAATTTAGTTTATGTTAATAAAATGTAAAAAAATGAGCCAACCATAATACCCCTATTTAGGCACATATACACAAATACATATATATATTTTTTCGCCCAAAAAAGTATGGATATATAGTTAACTACTACCCTAAATTATCCCTTGCGGGAAATATTAATTCTTTTAAAATTACATTTAATTTTTATAAACATTATTAGTCACCATTTAAAGTATAACCCAATCGAGTTTAAATTACAACCTAAACAAAGTTATATTTACATTTTTTTACAATTTTTAAGGCAACTTAAATTTTATTTAACACCGCCTAGGGGTATGATATATGTGATAATTATTAGCACATATATGTCAGTTCTAAAACGAAGCGTAAGCGAAGTCGAACCCGTAGGGCAACAACATAAGTTGTTGGAATCCAAAAAGTAAAGTTAATATTATCACAGACCTTACCCCGCCTAGATTACGATAAA
>ERZ808286.820-NODE-820-length-18001-cov-4.272317_pt1 | contig 18001 bp, 22 predicted proteins | sample MGYA00521276_ERZ808286 | MGnify/ENA primary metagenome ERZ808286 (study PRJEB31516, sample SAMN03275607) | gut metagenome | biome: mammalia-associated habitat; material: feces | host: Papio cynocephalus | place: Kenya | collected 2012-08-01 ... | reverse complement strand
CGAAAACCAAAATATAGAGAAATCTTTCAACACGACAATGCCAATCAATGTGCAACCATATAAGCACCAACTTAAAGCTTTTCTATTCGCATTAAAAGTGATGGGTTATATCCCAGATGAAAGTTCCAATAGTTTGTGATAACTGCCTAAAAATAATAATGAAAACACTTAGCACAATTCATCAATTCAACTTTTGCTCAGCAAAGTGCAAAAATGAGTTTAATTCGGTAAAATTCTCTAACTTCAATAAGACAATAAACCCTATGAATCAGCCTGGCAAAACAATAGATGAAAGAGTAAAAATGAGACAAAGGAAGCTGAAATACAATAACAAAAATAACATAACAGCAAAATCCTATAACAAATATCTAGGCGAGCCAGAGCATAGAAGAATTGCAAGAGTGAAACTCGGAAGAGACCTATTGCCGAATGAAGTTGTTCATCACATTGATGGCAACAGCAAAAACAATAAACCTAGTAATATTCAAGTAATGGATAGAGCAGAACACACAAGCCTACACATGAAAGAATATTGGAGAAATAAACGAAGTGAAAAAGAGTAAATCTGTTGCCATCTTGGCCGAAATGGGAACAGGAAAAACCTTGATCACAATAGCACTTGCTGGTGCATTATATAACAATCAAAAAATCAATAAAATGCTGATAGTAGCGCCACTTTCCATAGTTTCAGTGTGGGAAAGTGAATTCAAAAAGTTTGCTGACTTCGATTTCAATATTGCTGTGCTTGATGGTAGTTCTCAAAAGAAATACCAAGCACTAAACAATTTGTTTGGCAAAGGACTTCAAGTCGCCGTCATCAATTATGAAAGTTGTTGGAGAATTGAAGAAATGCTTGCAATTTGGCAACCAGACTTAATTGTTTGTGATGAGTCAAGCAAGATAAAAAATCCACAAGCAAAACAATCAAAAGCACTTCATAGACTTGGCAAACAAAGTAAACACAACATTATTTTAACAGGAACACCTGTGACTAACAATCCTTTGGACTTTTTCTCACAGTATAAGTTCCTAGATGAAAACATTTTTGGTTCTAGTTTCTACGCATTTAGAGCAAGATACGCAATCCTTGGTGGATATGGAAATCACCAAGTTGTAGGATACAAAAACCTACCAGAACTTGTGGAAAAGGCACACAGTATTGCATTTAGAATAACCAAAAAAGAAGCTTTGGACTTGCCAGAACAAGTTGACCAAATAAGACTTGTTGACCTTGAACCAAAAGCCGAAACACAATATAGACTTTTGGAAAGAGAAAGTGTGGCAGAACTTGAACAAGGCAATGTTGTAGCAATGAACGTGCTTACTAAATTATTGAGATTGTCGCAGATAACAGGTGGCTTCGTAAAAACTGAAATAAGTGATGAAGCTGTGCCAATATCTTCAGCAAAGATAAACGCACTTGAAGAAATTATTGATGAGTGTATGGATGCACGCAAAAAGTTGGTTGTTTTTGCACGATTTGTCGCAGAGATAGATGCTATCGAAAGATTACTAATAAAAAAGAAAATAGGATATGCACTTATCAAAGGCGATGTTAAAGACCGTGCAGAACAAGTGGAAAAATTCCAAAAAGATGAAACAGTTAGAGTGTTTGTTGGGCAGATACAAACAACAGGAATGGGGCTCACATTGACTGCCGCTGATACTGCTGTGTTCTATTCGCTAGATTATAGTTTCTCAAACTATGAACAGGCGAAAGCAAGAATCCACAGGATAGGGCAGAAAAACAATTGTACCTACATTCACTTAATAGCAAACAAGACCATTGATGAAAAGGTCTTTGATGCACTTAAAAGAAAGAAAAGCATAGCAGACTTAGTGGTTGACAATTGGCGATCGTTATTCAACACAAACAAATAAGGAGACCAAATGGAAAATCAAGATTTATTTGAAACAGCGGATAAGTATTATGCCGCAAGACAAGAAAGAGATATTCGTGAACAGGCTTACAAAGATGCAAACGAAGTAGTGGAACAACTAGAACAAGAGTTGATCCAAAAGATGACCGACAATGAAGTTTCTACCTTCAAAAGAAATGGTGTTCAGTTCATTGTGGCATCAAGAGAATACCTTTCAGCAAACCCAGAAACCAGAGATGAATTGTATAAGAGAATTCGTGATAAAGGACTTGACTACCTTTTCACAGTTAATGCAAACACTCTAAGTGGATTTGTGAAAGAACAAAAAAAGGGAAACGAGGACATTATGCCAGAATGGTTAGATGGACTTATCAATACCTTTGAAAAACAATCAATAAGAATTAAGAAATAGGAGAATTGTCATGCAAAATGAAATTGTAAAGAAAGAAACAGAGTATGCAGTAGAGAGCAGTAATCTCGCTGAATCACTTGGCGAAGAAATGCAAGGTCTCAACATCACATTTGACAGAATTAAAGTTCCAAGTGGTGGTGGACTTGCTTACGAAGTGCCAGGCGACAACCCTGAAGAACCAGATCTTGAAAAAGAGTTTGAAGCGGTTATTCTATACCATCACCCAATGCTTTCATACTACAAAGAAAAATACAATGGCGCAAATGAAGCACCAAACTGCTCATCAATTGATGGCATCACAGGAATTGATAGAGACACAGGCGAAATGAAGTCGTGCAAAGATTGTCCTTTCAATGAATTTGGTAGTGGCGAAAATGGTGGTAAAGCCTGCAAGGTTAAAAGAAGAATTTTCTTGCTTCGTAAAGGCGAAGCTTTGCCAGTCGTATTTGCTTTGCCTACAACAAGCGTTGGAGACTTTTCAAAATACATTATGAGAATTGTCTCAAAAGGAAGAAAGTCAAATCAAGTGGTTACAAAGTTCAGTTTGAAAAAGGTTCAAAACTCTGGTGGAATAACTTACAGCAAGGTCGTTGTTTCACAGGTTAGAGAACTAAACGACATTGAACAAAAATCCATTGATTCACTTTCAGCACAGGTTAAGGCTATCGCTAAAAACTTACAAGAAAACTATGAGAACGAGGAATAACACTCGACTAGAATAAGGAGAGATCAATGGCAGATATTTTTGAAGAAATAAATTCACTAGTTAATGTGAAGCAACTTATTGAGTATTATTACCAACCACTCAGAAGAGATAACAAAGTTATCTGCCCATTTCATAACGAAAAGACTGGTTCTTTGAGCGTAAATGAAAAAGACAATATGTGGAAATGCTTTGGCTGTGGTGCTGGTGGCGATGGCATCAGCTTCGTGGCCAAATACAAAAACATAAGTCAAATTGATGCCGCAAAACTTATTGCAAGTGATTTCAATTTACAAGTTGACTTTGGAAAAGAAGAAAAAGATCCAAGCAAACTAGAAATACGAAGATACATTCTAGAATGCCAAAAGAACTTGGAAAAAACAGATTATTTGCAAAACAGGGGATTGTCTCTGGAAACCTTGCGTTTCTTCGGTGTTGGATATGACACAAAGAAAAAATGTGTCGTGATTCCTTACAATCGAAGTTATACGTACTACCAAACAAGGCGAGTAGATAGAAAAGAATTCTATAAGCCAGAAAAAGATAAAGCAGGACCAGAGCCAATTTGGAACGACACAGCATTGTATAAGAAAGATACTAGACCAATATTTGTGGTTGAAAGTCCAATCTGTGCAATGAGTATTATGCAATACAGTGGCGTTGCAATATCAATTTGTGGGAAAGAGAACAAGAATAAACTAGTTGAATTTTGCAAAAAGATTAAGCCCAAAGCACCATTGATTCTATGCCTGGACAACGATGCGCCTGGACAGCAAGCAAATGAAGAATTATATCAAATGCTTAAAGAAGTTGATGTCAAGTGCGTAAAGTTCAATGTTGCTGGAAACTACAAAGATCCAAACGAACTATTGCAGAAAGATCCAGCAAAACTATGCGAACGAATCTATCAAGGCAACTTGCAAGCAAAAAGAGTTGCTCGTGGTAGCGATGACCTAATCACAGCAGAAGATTTGTATAGCATTGAACTAGAAGATTTGAAATGGATAGTCAAAGGACTTATTCCAGAAGGACTATCAATCCTAGTTGCCGCAAGTAAGATAGGTAAGTCTTGGTTGATGATGCAACTTTGCAATGCAATAGTAGAAAGACTTTCGTTCTTAAACAAACCTACAACGCACAGTGGAGTGCTGTATTTCTCACTAGAAGATAGTGATCGTAGATTGAAAAGAAGAATGAATGTAGTTTGGAAAAACAAAAAGCCTTCACCTGGGGTTTACTTCAAAACTGAGTGCAAAACCTTAGATACAGGTCTCATAGATCAGCTGACACGAATAGTCAAAGCACACAAAGACATTAAAGTTATAATCTTTGATACTTTCCAAAAAATTCGTGGAACAGCAATGAAAAATGAAAGTGCCTATGCCTATGATTATAGGGAAATGGGCATTCTCAAACAATTTGCAGATAGATATGGAATCAGCATAATTTTGGTTCATCACACTAGAAAAATGTTAGACCAAGATGATGTTTTCAATATGACAAGTGGTAGTACAGCAATAATCGGTGCATCAGACACAGCATTGCTTATCTATAAGAAAAAGCGTGGCGATGAATTCGCAACACTAAATCTCACAGGTCGTGATGTTATAGAACAGGAAATTGTGATAAATCGTAGCCAAGAACAAGGCATTTGGAGTGTTGTTGGTTCACCTGAAGAACAGGAAGCCAAGCACAAAGAAGAAGCGTTCAACAAAAATCCTATTGCTATGACACTATTAAAACTATATGAAAAGAACCCAACAACAGGGTGGGAAGGCTCTGTGCGACAACTTGCCAATGCTTATTGTGATTTGACAGGGGAAGCTTTGCCAGACACGGAAGCAAATATAGGTAAAACATTAAATGACTACGACTTTTGCCAACGAATTTACAAGGCAACCAAGTGGGAACATTCAACAAGGCGAAGAAGTAACTGCACTTTGCACACTTTTAAGCCAAGACAAGTGACATTTTTTGACCGATATGCACCAAAAGACTGAAATAGTATATAAAAAGCCCTTACACTCCTTACACTGCTTACACTAAAAGTAGTGAATAGTCCGAAAAATAAAGGCTTTTAACATAAATCTATCCACAAATTGTCCTTACACTTTCCTTACACTTACTTACACTCTCCTTACACTAAAACCAGGTAAAACACAAAAGTATCCCTACGATTTTGATGTTTTCTTACATTTCCTAGTAAAAGTGTAAGGAGTGTAGGCAGTGTAGGTGTTTTATAGGAGAATTTATGAAAGAGCAAACCATTGTAGATAAAATTAAGGCTTATCTAAAAACAATACCAAATCTGTTCTTCTGGAAAGAACATGGTGGACAATATGGAACAGCAGGAATTCCAGACATAATTGTCTGCTATAAAGGGAAATTTATAGCATTTGAATGCAAACTGCCAGGAAGAAAACCGACACTTTTGCAAGCAATTACACTAAGAAAAATTATGCTAGCAGGTGGAATTGCTGTTGTTGTAACCAGCCTTGACCAGGCTAAGGAAATTATAGAATCAATCAAATAAAGGAGAAATGGATGGACTTATTGCTACACAAAGTCAATCTAACAGCTGAGGTCAAGTTTGATTATGAGACATCAATAAGTCCAAACTTTGACCGTATATCAAAAGAGATTAAAAACGAACTAGAATTTTATATTCAACAACACACGAAAATCTGGCACAAACGCTATATGCGATTGACCTACTATGATGAACAGTCCGACTCTATGCTTATGTTTTTCATAAGAGAATATAAACAATTCCTATCAATGAAAACTTGGAATGTAGTTGGTGTTTGTTTAGCAGAAGATTGGAACGAAGAACTAGAAGAGTGTGGACAAATAAAGGCTTGGCTTGACACCACTTTAACACCAAAAGAGGATGAACTCGATTGGGTGGAAGTGTTAAGGTTAAGGCAAGAACAAGAAGAAAGAGAGCGAAAATTAGATGAAAAGGAGCAAGAGAAGTATGACCGATTATTCAGTTAATGAACTACTAAACAATTACCATTTGAATAAAAGCAAATTGAAATTGATTGGATATAAAGACAATAAAAACAACGAAAATTTACTAGAATTAAAAGAAGAAATGGATATGCTGGACTACTGCATCAACATACTGCCAGAAGAAGAAAAGACAATTATAACCAACCATTATATTAAAAGAATGTCTCTAAGACAGTTGAGTAAAGTGCTAATAATGGCACGAACAACTATCACAAGAAAGTTAAAAAATGCAGAAAATTTGCTTGAAAAGTTGTTAAAATCTGCAAAAAACTGAAAAAAAGGTTAAATTTGGGACAGTTTGATGCCGAAAAAGTTAAAAACCATACCAAAAATGGGGTAATAATATAAAGTGAAGGCACAAGAAAAAAGGAGCGAGCGCAAATGCCACACAAACCAAAACACCCTTGTGGATATCCAGGTTGTCCGAATCTAACAAATGACAGGTTCTGTGATGTTCATAAGAAAAAGGTTGATTCAACCTACAATAAATACGAAAGAGATAATTTCAGTAGAACATTCTACAATTCACCTAGATGGCGTGAGTTAAGAAAAAGAAAACTAACAATTTCTCCATTATGTGAAGAATGCAAAAAGAATGGAACTTTCGTGAAAGCAACTATGGTTGATCATATCACACCAATAAAGCAAGGTGGAGAAGCATTCGATATTAACAATTTGCAGTCCTTATGTTGGTCGTGCCATAGCAAAAAATCAGTCCAAGAAGGTAGTCGTTTTGGAAGAAAAAATAGTCAAAAAACTTGCGATTAAGTCTGGACTTTAATAGTTGTTTGCGGTATTGTTTGTGTTGTAAAAAAGGAGAAGATAATGGAGACATTAGAAGAAAAATTGAAACAATTCAAACATACAAAAGCAGTTGGAGATGGTTACCCAAGAGGTTATAAATCACACATAAATGCTTTTATGGAAGGCTTCAATAGTGGAAGATTTAACTCATACAAAGATGAGTATTTCGTAGAAACTAGACAATATGCAAATGAGCAACTAGCAGAATACAACAAAAAGATTAAAGAGAATTGGAAAGAAGCTAGATGCCAAGTGGTTGCTAGAATATTACAAATAGAAGAAAAAGAAAGACTAAACAAACTACTATATGGTAATTCATTGAACAACCAAAAAGAAGAAGCACTAAAAAGAGTTTTAGAGTTCGTGTGCGAAAGCTTACCAGTATTAAAGGAAGGCGAATAATATGAAAAAACAATTCAACCTTAAAGAATACACAAAGAAAGACATAGAAGATGCAATAGAAACAATTCAAGATGGTATGAGATTCAATTGCGAACAGATGAAAGCAAATATGAACAAACCAAACTTCAGCGAGTTAAATGTGGACTTGTATATGCGAAATCTAAAACTAGAAAAGGACTTGAACAAATTCCAAAGAGAGAAAGCTAGAAGAATAAGACACAGCAATTGGTAGGCCCAGGGGCGGTCAAATCTCTACGACTTTCAACTTGCAAAGCGGGCAGGCAGTCGCGCGTAAATTTTCGCAAAATCAAAAATCAAAAAAATAATCAAAATATTCAATATAAAAACACAGCAGAACCCTTGAAATTGCTGTGTTTTTTGCTGTTTTGATTTCTACTGAAAAAATCAAAATAAAATCAAAAAATAATCAAAAATAAATCAAAAAAGGAGAAAAATATGGCGAGTGGCGGATATAGAGTTGGTGCAGGGCGACCAAAGAAATCAGTAACTGAAAAGATACTAAACGGTAATCCAGGCAAAAGAAAAATTGGTGTGTTGGAATTTGGCGATGAAGCTGAGATTCCAAACAAACCAGCATCTTGGTTAAGTCCAAAAGCAAAAGAAATTTGGAAACAAGTGTATGAATGGCTAGAAAAAATTGGTTGCACGAAAGGTGTGCTTCCATACAACCTAGATGAATATGCTCACTGCAAGTCCAGATGGCTTGAATGTGAAGAAGCAATCACAACTCACGGTTTCCTATTAAAAGATGCAAATGGGAAAACAATCAACAATCCTTGTATTCAAATGGCTCAGAATTATTTGAGACAAACCAATGATGTATGGGCTAAAATCTTCGCAGTTGTAAGAGAGACAAAACTGACAGATTGGAACGAAGATAACCCAAACAACGACATAATGGAAAACATACTGAGAGGTAAGTGATGCTAAAGGTAATTGAGTTATTCGCTGGCGTTGGCTCTCAAACGCAAGCATTAAAAAACATTGGCGTAGCACACGAAGTTGTTGCAATATCAGATAACGATATGCACGCCGACAAAACTTACCGAGCATTGCACGATCCAAATGTAAATAACCTTGGCGACATAACCAAGATACAAAGTTTGCCGAAAGCAGATTTGTGGACATACAGTTTTCCTTGCCAAGACATTTCAGTAGCAGGATTGCAAAAAGGACTAGACCAAGGAAGTGGAACAAGGTCTGGGCTACTTTGGGAAGTAGAACGATTGCTGATAAAAGCAAAAGAACAAGGAACACTGCCCAAATACTTACTGCTAGAAAATGTAAAGAACTTAATAGGAAAGAAATTCAAAGACAACTACGAAAAATGGTTGTCTTTTTTGTCGTCTCTTGGATACACGACTTACACAAAGGTGCTAAATGCGAAGGACTTTGGTGTTCCACAAAACAGGGAAAGAGTGTTCGGTGTTTCAATACTTGGCGATCACGAACCTTATGAGTTCCCAAAACCAAGAGAATTGAAAATAAGGCTCAAAGATATTTTGGAAGAAAATGTTGAAGAGAAGTATTACTTAAAGGCATCTACTATAATCAGCATACTAAACACAACATTTAATCAGCGAGCAGGACTATTGCACGGTGGCAACGATGTTTGTGCAACACTATGTGCCAGGGATTATAGAGAACCAAAACTCATTGCTGTTGGAAAACTCGAAGGCGGAGTTTGGGATAAGCGATACAATCAAATAAGACAAGTGTTCGATCCAAATGGCATAAGTCCAACTATAATGGCTGGTGGCGGTGGTGGCACAGAAACAAAGATAATTGCGATTCGTGGCAGAGAGCAAGGTCAAGTCATAGAACCAAATGATAAAGGAACTAGCAATGCTTTAACAACAGTGCAAAAAGATAACCTAGTTATGGAAAAGCCAAACAAATTGGTGTGTCGTGGATACAAAAAGTTTACAGACAAAAATGGCTATATTCCAGAACTATTCAATCCTTACCACGGTAAAGAAATAAAAGACATTGCACCAACACAAACAACCAAGTGTGGAATAGATACAAGCACAGCAACAGTGCTTAAAGCAGAAAAGCAAATAGATTGCATAAGAATCAGAAAACTAACACCAACAGAGTGTTGGCGACTTATGGGCTGGAACGATGAGCAAATTGCAAAAGTCAAAGCATCAGGAATAAGCAACACTCAAATGTACAAACAAGCAGGAAATGGAATTGTCGTAACAGTGTTAGAAGCAATCTTCAAAAATCTATTCCTTTAACCTGGACTTGCAAAGCCTTATGCGGTATGTTTGTTGTCGGAGGGAATAACAATGTACGATAAATTCTTTATGAAAAAAGTTTGCGATAGGTGTGGCAAAGACCTAAGTCAAGGTCGCATAATGTCAATGTTCAATGAAGATTGCATTTGTATGGAATGCAAAGAACAAGAGAGAAAAAGACCAGACTATAAGCAAGCAGTAGAGAAAGATACAAACGAATATCTACGCAAGATAAAATTAAAAATTAAATATGGCAAAAAAGATGACAAAAAATAATTAAAGTATGCTATAATAGAACCATCCATAGAGAGTGTGCGAGAGACCAAACTCAATGACCACACAGCAACCTAGCATAAGACAAGGTGCTCCAGTTTGGAACGATGGTCATAGAATAGTGTGCTTCTGTCCCATCGTTGTGATGGGATTTTTTATGGAAATAAAAAGTAAAAAGGAAGTAAATCTATGAAAACAATTATTACAAGTGAGAGTGTCAACATAGGACACCCAGACAAAACCTGCGATACTATTGCAGATGCATTCTTGGATGAAGCTCTTCGCCAAGATCCAAATTCAATGATGGCAGTAGAGTGTGCCATTAAAGATAACAAATTATTTATTTATGGGGAAGCAACAACCAAAGCACAAATTGACTACGATTCAATTGCTAGGAAGATACTCAAAGAGATTGGCTATGATTGTGAGTTTGACATTATCAAGCAAATCAGCATTCAAAGTCCAGATATCAACCAGGCAGTGAACAAAAAAGTTATATGCGCCAATGACCAAGGTATGGTTTATGGTTATGCTACCAATGAAACCAAAGAATATATGCCTTTACCAATCATAGTTGCACACAAACTTATGAGAAAGTATGAAGAGTTTAGAAAAACTCACAAAGGATACTTTGCTGATGCAAAAAGCCAGGTAACAGTTGAATATAACAATAACGATCCTGTTGGCATTGAAACAGTGCTTGTTTCAGTTTCACATTCAAACGACTTAACAAAAGAAGAAATACGAAACACAATTGCTGAAGAAGTAATTGCACCAGTGCTTGCAGAATATGCTTACCTTATTACAGCAACCACAGACTTAATCGTCAACCCAAGTGGTAAGTTCACCATATGGGGAAGCTTTGGAGATAGTGGCTGTGTTGGAAGAAAAATTGTAGTTGACACTTATGGTGGCGTTGGCCGAGTAGGTGGCGGTTGTTTTAGTTCCAAAAATGCAACAAAGGTAGATAGAAGTGGAGCATACTACGCAAGGTATGTAGCAAAGAACATTGTTGCTCATAAACTTGCTGATAAGTGCGAAATTCAAGTTGCGTATGGCATTGGACTTGAAAAACCAATATCAGTTAACATTGACACATTTGGCACAGAGAAAGTTTCAATGGATAAAATTTTTAAGTATGTTCAAGACAACTTTGATTTCAGTCCAGCAAACATTATTGAAGAACTAGACCTTCTAAAACCAATATACCAAGCAACAGCGTGCTACGGTCATTTTGGTAGAGAAGAATTCCCTTGGGAAAAAATTAAAGATTAAAATTGTATTTTATTGATACAAAATTGGCTGGTATATGGTATAATAAAGCTAGATATTAGTCAGGAGAAACCAAATGTCAAATATTAAAGTCTTTGAAGATAAGAAAATTAGAACACAATGGAACGAAAAAGAAGAAGATTGGTATTTTTCTGTTGTCGATGTTATTGAAGCACTAACAGATAGTGTCCAACCAAGAAAGTATTGGAATGATTTAAAAAACAAGTTAAAAGATGAAGGAAGTGAACTGTCCGAAAAAATCGGACAGTTGAAATTGATTGCTAGAGATGGCAAGTCAAGATTAACTGATGTAGTAAACACAAAAGACTTATTGCGTCTTATTCAATCAATTCCAAGCAAGAAAGCAGAACCTTTCAAACTATGGCTTGCTCAGGTTGGAAGTGAAAGATTAGATGAAATTGCTGATCCAGAAAAAGCACTTCAAAGAGGTGTTGATTATTATCGCAAAAAAGGTTATCCAGAAGATTGGATAACTCAAAGATTGTTATCTATTAAAATCCGTAAAGAACTTACAGCTGAATGGCAAGACCACGGAATAACAGATGAAAAAGATTATGCAATACTCACTAATGAAATGATAAAGGCATGGTCGGGATTAAGCATTCAAAAATACAAGCAACTCAAAGATTTGAAAAAAGAAAATCTAAGAGATAATATGACAGACCTAGAATTAGTCCTTAATATGCTTGCCGAAGTAACAACAACCACATTTTCAAAGCAAGAGCAACCACAAACTTTTGAAGAAAACAAAAAAGTTGCAATTCGTGGTGGAAAAGTAGCAGGAAATGCAAGAAATGATATAGAAAAACAAATTGGACATTCGGTTATTTCTCCTGTAAATGCAAACGAAAAAGAATTGCTTGATACAAAACAAGCAAAACTATTGAACAATAAAAAAGAAGATTAAATAACATAAAACACAAAAACCGCATTCAAACGAGTGTGGTTTTTTCATATCCAAATAAGGAGACAAAATGGAAATAAGAAAAATGAAAGTCGAAGAACTGCATCCAGCGGAATACAATCCAAGGAAAAAGTTGCAGCCAGGCGACAAAGAATTTGAGAAATTGAAAAACAGTATCCTTGAATTCGGCTATGTAGAGCCAGTCATCTGGAATAAAAGAACAGGCAATGTAGTTGGTGGACACCAACGACTAGAAGTGCTTAAACATCTTGGACATAAAGAAGTTGATTGCGTTGTCATTGACATTGATATTAAAAAAGAAAAAGCACTTAATGTTGCATTAAACAAAATCAGTGGCGAGTGGGATACAGCACTTTTAACAGACTTGCTAAAAGAGTTGGATGGCGATGGTATGGCATCACTCACAGGTTTTGATCTAAACGAACTTGATGACTTGTTCGCTGGATCGGTCTATGATGTGAAAGAAGATAACTTTGATACGGAAACAGAGATTGAACAAATTAAAGAACCTTTCACAAAGCAAGGCGATATTTGGAAGATTAAAAACCATAAGTTGCTTTGTGGCGACAGCACAAAACTTGATCATGCTGAATTATTGTTTGGCGACAAGTTTGCTGACCTAATTGTAACCGATCCACCATACAACATTGATTATGGAACTTCTGAACAGGATAGGTCAAAGGCTCGTGGCAAAGACCAGGAAGCTAGAATCATACTAAACGATGATATGGATGATGAAAATTTCTATAAATTCTTACTAGATTTTTATAAAACATCATACCAGATGGCGAAAGGTGGGTGTCCAATTTATGTGTTCCATTCAACCAAAGAGAGTGTGAACTTTATAACAGCACTTAAAAATGCAGGGTTCAAGTTATCTCAAACACTTATCTGGGCCAAAGATAGATTTACACTTGGTAGGTCAGATTATCAGTGGCAATTTGAACCTATCCTATATGGTTGGAAAGTAGTGGATGGCAAACCACATTACTTTATTCACGACAGAACTCAAAGTTCATTGTTTAATGATTCCAAAGAGTTTGGAAAGATGAAGAAAGAAGAACTTGTAAAAATGCTACAAGATATCTTTGAGAACACACCAACAGATGTAATTCACGATAACAAGCCACTAAGAAACAAAGAACACCCAACAATGAAACCAATTACACTAATAGCAAAACTTATACAAAACTCATCAAGAGAAAGAGAAATTGTGTATGATGCCTTTGGTGGAAGCGGTTCAACATTGATGGCGTGTGAACAACTTAATAGAGTGTCGTACAGTATTGAACTAGATGAAAAATATTGCGATGTTATAGTCAAAAGATTTATAAAATCATTTGGTTCCAAAGACATTTATCTATTGAGAAATGGCAAAGAAATACCAGTTGAAGAAACTGAAATAATTAAGGATTAAGTCTGGACTTAAAAACGCATTTGCGGTATGTTTGTAATAACTTAAAGGAGGCACTATGAAAAAAGGAATTTGGCATAGCAAAAAAGTATCAGAACTATGCAAAAATGAAGATTTTAACATTGCACTTGGAATGGAATTTGCAAAGATAATTACAGAGAAAAGTGAGCAGGGAGATGAACTAAAAGAAGCATCAATCAAGAAAGAAGAATATAAATTGAACTTCAAAGTGTTAGATCACGAACTCACACTTCTTGCAGATTTCAAAAATAGAAGTATGGGAATCATCCTTGCAGATGAAAATGTGGAGGCACTATGACAAAAGCGAAACCAATGTTAGTATTTAACAGTGTAGGAGAAACGGGAAACATATTCTGGATTATAGGTGCTCTCTACAACCTAGTAGGAAAGGCAAAAGGTAGAGAGATCTACAACGAGATACAGCAAAATGCAAAAAGTTATGACCAGGCACTTGAAATAATTGGCAAGTACGTGGAATTGATAGACAGTCCAAATGCAAAATAAAATTTAATAAAACATACGAAAGGAAGGCAAAACCCCTTCCTTTTTTGCTGTAAAAATGAGGTGTATAAATGAAAGATAATTTGCAAGAAAAAGGTCAAGCACTTGCTGACCGCGCGGTTGCTTTCATCAACTCTCTAAAACATACCAAAGGTGTTTGGTATGGACAAAACTTCAACTTGCTTCCTTGGCAAACAAAAATAGTAAGAGATATCTTTGGAACATTGAAACCAAATGGATATAGGCAATACAACACAGCCTATGTTGAGATACCGAAAAAACAAGGGAAATCTGAATTGGCGGCGGCAATTGCATTATATCTTACTTGTGCAGATAACGAACCAGGTGCAGAAGTCTATGGTTGTGCGGCAGATAAACAGCAAGCATCAATCGTATTTGATGTCGCAGTTGAGATGATAAATCAGTGTCCAGCATTGCAAAAACGATGCAAGATCATAGCGAGTCAAAAAAGAATTGTGTATTTGCCACTTAATAGTTTTTATCAAGTGCTATCAGCAGAATCTTACACAAAGCACGGACTTAATGTTCACGGTGTGATATTTGATGAATTGCACGCACAACCAAATAGAGCATTATATGATGTTATGCTTCACGGTTCTGGCGATGCTAGAAAACAACCTTTATTCTTCTTAATCACAACAGCTGGAACAGATAGGAATTCTATTTGTTGGGAAGTCCATCAAACAGCAGAAGATATCCTTGCTGGAAGAAAACACGATGATAGTTTCTACCCAGTCATTTATGGATTAAAAGATGAAGATGATTGGGCAGATGAAAAGAATTGGTACAAAGCCAATCCAAGCCTAGATGTCACAGTTGATGTTGACAAAATTAGGCAAGCATTCAATCGTGCCAAAGATGATCCAGCAGAAGAGAACTTGTTTAGACAACTAAGACTTAATCAATGGGTAAAACAATCCGTCCGCTGGATGCCTATGGATAAGTGGGATTTATGCTCATTTGAAATTGATATCGAAAGCCTAAAAGGTAGAACTTGCTATGCAGGACTAGACCTTTCAAGCACAACCGATATAACAGCATTGTCTTTGGTGTTTCCACCAGAAGATGAAAACGATAAATACATTATATTGCCTTACTTTTGGCTACCAGAAGAAACAATTCCATTAAGAGTTCGTAGAGACCATGTTCCATACGACATTTGGCAAAAGAAAGGACTTGTAATGACAACCGAAGGCAATGTCGTTCACTATGGTTATATTGAAAAGTTTATTGAAGAACTAGGCAAGATTTACAACATAAAAGAAATCGCATACGACAGGTGGGGAGCAGTTCAAATGGTGCAAAACCTAGAAGGTATGGGATTCACAATCGTACCTTTTGGTCAAGGCTTCAAGGATATGAGTTCACCAACCAAAGAACTTATGAAGCTTGTGCTTGAAAAACGAATTGCACATGGTGGAAATGAAGTTCTTCGCTGGATGATGGACAATGTCTATGTCAAAACAGATCCAGCAGGAAATATAAAAATGGACAAAGAAAAATCCACAGAAAAGATTGACGGTGCGATTGCTATGGTTATGGCATTAGATAGAGCATTGAGAAACAAAAATACTGAAAGTGTCTATAACGAGCGTGGCATTTTAATTTTATAAAAGGAGACAAAATGGGATTATTCAGCAGAAAGAAAAAGGAAACTAGAAACCTAGACCAAAAGACTGCCGATTTCATTAAAGGTGTTGACCTGGACACAGGACAGCAAAGCAATAGTGGAGTTGAAGTTGATGAAGAATCTTCGCTTAGAATTTCAGCAGTATATGCCTGCGTGAAAGTAATTGCCGAAACGATAGCAAGTTTGCCCTTGGTGTTATTAAAAGAACTTTCCAATGGCGACAATGAAAAAGCAAAACAACATCCACTTTATTCGGTTTTACACGATTCACCAAACAGTGAGATGACAAGTTTTACTTTTAGAGAAATGTTGATGACAAACTTGTTGTTATGGGGCAATGCTTATGCACTTATAAAGCGAGATGCAAACGGTCATGTAGTGGAATTATATCCACTGAAAAGCAAGAATATGGTAGTGGAAAGAGACGCAGTAACAAATGCAATCAAGTACACTTACACAAACAATAAAGGAATAACTAAAACATATAAACCAAAGCAGGTACTTCATATACCTGCTTTTACTTTTGATGGAATAGTCGGTGTCAGCCCAATAACCTATGCGAGAGAAGCAATGGGCTTATCACTAGCAACAGAAGAATTCGGTGCAAGGTTTTTTGGAAATGGTGCAAGACCAGGGGGTGTGTTAGAACATCCAGGTGTCGTAAAAGATCCAGAAAAACTGAGAGATAGTTGGAACAAGGTCTATCAAGGAACACAAAACTCTCACAAAGTAGCAGTTTTGGAAGAGGGAATGAAGTACCACGAAATTGGAATGAGTCCAGAAGATAGTCAATTTTTGCAAACAAGAGCATTCCAAATAAATGAAATTTGTCGAATATTTCGTGTTCCACCACATATGATAGGCGACTTATCACGAAGCACATTCAGTAATATTGAACACCAAAGCATTGACTTTGTGGTTCATACAATAAGACCTTGGATAGCAAGATGGGAACAAGCAATCACTCGTTCGTTATTGAATGATGAAGAAAAGACCATCTATTATGCAAGATTTAATGTCAACGGACTTATGCGTGGCGACTTTAATTCACGCATGAGTGGTTATGCAATTGCCAGACAAAATGGTTGGATGAGTGCAAATGAAATCCGAGCATTAGAAGATATGAATAAGATACCTAGCGACCAGGGTGGAGATTTATATCTATTAAACGGAAATATGATTTCGGCCATTAAAGCTGGACAAACAGGAGGTGCGCCAAATGAAATAAATCAAGGAGGACAAAATGGAACAGAGAAAAATGGAAATTGAACGAAGAAGTGTTGTCTTAAAAGAATTGAGAGTTCTAGAACCTAGTGAAGAAATTAGCGAACCGACAATAGAAGGCTATGCCGCAGTTTTTGACTCTTGGAGTGAAAACCTTGGCGGTAACAATCCATTTATTGAAAAGGTTTGCAAAGGTGCTTTTCAACAATCAATTCAAGAAGATGATATTCGAGCATTGTTCAATCACGATCCTAACTATGTGTTAGGTAGAAACAAGGCAGGAACTCTTACATTGCAAGAAGATGATAAAGGCTTGCTTGTTAGAATCACGCCACCAAATACTCAATGGGCTAAAGACTTGCTAGTGTCAATTGCTCGTGGAGACATCTCACAAATGAGTTTCGGATTTACAGTTGAAGCTGATAGATGGTCGTACGAAGACAACAAAGATGTGAGAGAACTTTTGAAAGTTAGGTTGTTTGATGTTAGTCCCGTAACATTTCCAGCATACACGCAAACAGAATGTGGGCTTCGTAGCCTGGAAGAAGTGCTTAAATCACATAAAAAAGTGATGGAAGAAAGACAGCAAAATGACAGTAAAACAAGACAAAAGAAACTAGCGAATCTAAAACAAAAATTCAAATTTATGTAATAGGAGAATAGAATGAGAACAATTAAAGAACTCAAAGCAAGACGCGAAGATTGCCGCCTTAAAGCAATCAAAATTATTGAACAAGCAGAAAAAGAAGATAGAGAATTTACGGAAGATGAAAACAAGGAAATCTCAAAACTTGAAGGCGAACTTAAAGGTTGGGATGAACAAATCGTAAGAGTTGAAATCTTCCAAAAACCAAAAGATGACAAATCTAATGAAGATAAGAACGACAACGAAGGCAAAGCAGAAGAAAATGCAGAAGCTTTGAAAGATGATCCAAACAAAGATGAATCTAGAAAGTTTAGAAGCCTTGGCGAACAAATGATGGCAGTATATAGAGCATCAACACCAGCAGGTAGAATTGATGCAAGATTAACCACCAGATCAGCAAGCGGTTTGAATGAGACAAACCCAAGCGATGGCGGTTTTTTAGTGCAAAAGGACTTTGTGAATGACCTTTTGAAGAGAACATACGAAACAGGTATCCTTGCTTCAAGAGTAAAGAAAATTCCACTTACAACCAATGCAAATGGAATTAAAATCAATGCAATTGATGAAACATCT
>ERZ808286.819-NODE-819-length-18002-cov-7.915306_pt1 | contig 18002 bp, 13 predicted proteins | sample MGYA00521276_ERZ808286 | MGnify/ENA primary metagenome ERZ808286 (study PRJEB31516, sample SAMN03275607) | gut metagenome | biome: mammalia-associated habitat; material: feces | host: Papio cynocephalus | place: Kenya | collected 2012-08-01 ... | reverse complement strand
GCCACTGCGCTTTGTGCGCCAGCTTCGCACCCAAACGGCGCAGTCGCTTGTACTTATCGTCAAGCTCGGCGTTCGCTTCCTCGCCGCCTTGCGGCTCGCGTTCCGTCTCGCAAAAAGCAATTTGTGTACTAAAATTGCGTGATTGAGATGAATAACAAGGAAACGCCCTTTTGCAAACCCGCCTAACGTACTAATCGTACGTGACGGGTGCGCAAAAGGGCGTTAACACAGTTAGTCGCTCAATCACACAATTTTAGTCGGGGAATCGAGTGCGAGCGGCATACGACGTATGCAACAACTCGTGCGCCAAATGGCTGTTCGGTTCGCCCAAGAACTCGGCATAAAGTTTCTTGACTTGTTCGTTGCGGTGAGATACGCGTATTTCTTTGCTCTCATCTTCTTTGTAAAGTGCGGCTGCACGTTTATCGCGAAAGGTGTCGAGAATGTCGTCGTCCTCGTTGGGAAGGAAGCAAGGTTTGACGAACGGTTGTCCGCCGCCTGCAACGCAACCGCCGGGGCAGCCCATAATCTCGATGAAGTGATAAGGACTCTTGCCTTCTCTGATTTGGTCGAGCAAGACTTTTGCGTTCTTCATACCCGAAGCGACTGCGACTTTGACATCCATACCGCCGAGATTGTAGGTGGCTTCCTTGATACCTTGCATACCGCGCACGTCTTGAAGTTCGACATGTTTGAGTTCTTTGCCTTCGAGAACGTAAGCGGCTGTACGCAAAGCCGCTTCCATAACGCCGCCCGTTGCGCCGAAAATGACGCCTGCGCCCGTGTATTCGCCGACGATGTCGTTGTCGAATTGCTCGTCGGGAAGTCTGGTAAAGCGGATACCCGCACGCTTAATGAGTTTTGCAAGTTCTCTGGTGGTGAGGACGGCGTCAACGTCTTTGAGTCCGTTGACCATAAGTTGCTTTCTTTCCTTTTCGAACTTCTTTGCGGTGCAAGGCATAACGGACACGACGAACATATCTTCGGGTTTGATTCCGTTTTGTTCCGCATAATAGGTTTTGAGGATTGCGCCGAACATTTCGTGAGGCGATTTGCAAGAAGACAGATGTCCGAGCAAATCCCCGTAGTAATATTCCGCATAGTTGATCCAACCGGGTGAGCAAGACGTGATCATCGGAAGAGTACCGCCCTCTTTCACGCGAGTGAGAAGTTCGGTTGCTTCTTCCATAATGGTGAGGTCTGCGCCGAAGTTGGTGTCGAACACCTTTTTGAATCCTAGTCTACGCAAAGCCGCGACCATTTTGCCCGTGACGAGAGTGCCGATCGGCATATCGAATTCTTCGCCGAGAGCGGCGCGAACTGCGGGCGCGGTTTGAACGACGACGTATTTGCCTTGTTTGAACGCCTCGTCGACCTTGTCTATTTCGCTCACTTCCATAAGCGCGCCCGTGGGGCAAACGCTTACGCATTGACCGCAAAGGATACACGGCGAGTCTGCAAAACTTCTGTTTTGCGCGGGTGCGACGATTGTTTTGAAACCTCTCTTTTCAAATCCGAGAACGGAAAGTCCGTGCGCGTTTTTGCATCTTTCGATACATCTGCCGCAAAGCACGCACTTCGAGGTGTCTCTCTTGATTGACGGCGTAGCGGCGTCTACGGTTACGGGCGTTTGTTCACCCTCGTAAAGACCGTCTCTTGCGCCGGTGATGATTGCGACGTGCAAAAGTTCGCACTTGCCGTTTTTGTCGCACTCTTGGCAGTTTCTGTTGTGGTTTGAAAGCAAAAGTTCGACGGACGATCTTCTTGCCTGCACCGCTTTGGGTGAAGAAATCGTGATTTCCATACCCTCTGCGACGGGATAAACGCAAGACGCCACGAGACCTCTCGCGCCGGTTGCTTCGACAAGACATACGCGGCAAGAACCTTGCGAACATTCGCCGTGATTATATGCGCAAAGGGACGGAATTTCGTATCCGCAAGCCTTTGCGGCTTCGAGTATCGTCATACCTTGTTCGACTTGATAAGGTACGCCTTCGATTTTTATATTGATTTTCGCCATAATCCTCTCTCCTTATTTCTTCTCGATTGCTTTGAGTCTGCAAGCGGAAATACACATACCGCACTTGATGCACTTCTCTTTGTCGATTTCTCTCGACGCGAGTTTGTGACCGGGGGCGATATAGTTGGTGGCGTGGATTGCAGCCACGGGGCAGTTTCTCTCGCAGAGTCCGCAACCTACGCACTTGTCGGCGATAACCTCGTAGTTCATAAGGCTCTTGCAAACGTGTGCGGGGCATTTTTTGTCCACGATGTGCGCGATATATTCGTCTTTGAAGTGCGCGAGCGTGGAAAGAATGGGGTTCGGCGCGGTTTGACCGAGCGCGCAGAGAGAGTCGTTTTTGATGTTGGAAGCAAGATCCATAAGTTTGTCGAGGTCTTCCATAGTCGCCTTGCCCTTGGTGATTTTGGTGAGCAATTCGAGCATACGCTTCGTGCCGATACGGCAGGGCGAGCATTTTCCGCAAGACTCGTCGCAGATAAATTCCATATAGAACTTCGCAACGTCGACCATACAGTTGTCTTCGTCCATAACGATTGCGCCGCCGCTGCCCATCATAGAGCCTTTTGCGACGAGGTTGTCGAAGTCGATGAGCGCGTCGAGGTCGTCTGCGGTGAGACATCCGCCCGACGGACCGCCCGTTTGAATCGCTTTGAATTTCTTACCGTTCGGAATGCCGCCGCCGATGTCGTAAATGAGTTCGCGCAAAGTCGTACCCATAGGCACTTCGACGAGACCGACGTTGTTCACCTTTCCGCCGAGAGCGAAAACTTTCGTGCCTTTGGATTTTTCTGTTCCGAAGCAAGTGAACTTCTCGTAGCCTTCTCTCATTATGTAAGGAACGCACGCGAGGGTTTCGACGTTGTTGACGATTGTCGGCGATCCCCAAAGACCTTTGACCGCAGGGAACGGCGGACGAGGACGCGGCATACCTCTCTTACCCTCTATAGAGTTGAGAAGCGCGGTTTCTTCACCGCATACGAACGCGCCTGCGCCCAAACGAATATGCACTCTGAACGAGAAGTTCGTGCCGAGAATGTTGTCGCCCAAAAGTCCGAGTTCTTCCGCTTGCTTGATTGCGATGCGAAGTCTGTTGACTGCGATGGGGTATTCCGCGCGGACGTAGAAATAACCGTTTTGCGCGCCGATTGCGTAACCTGCAATCATCATACCTTCGATGACGGCAAGGGGGTTACCTTCGAGAATGGAACGGTCCATAAACGCGCCCGGGTCGCCTTCGTCGCCGTTGCAAACGACGTACTTCGCGCCTTCGGGTTGAGCGTATGCGAATTGCCACTTTCTGCCCGTGGGGAATCCGCCGCCGCCGCGTCCGCGAAGACCGGAAGCCAAAATCTCGTTGATGACATCCTGTCTATCCATTTGAAGCGCTCTTTCAAGTCCTTTGAACGCACCTGCGCCGAGTGCTTCCTCGATTTTTTCGGGGTTGATGCTTCCGCAGCCGTGCAACGCGATACGAACTTGCTTCTTGTAGAACGTAATATCGTCTTGCTTGGATATTTTTTCTTTGGTGACGGGGTCGACGTAAAGAAGTCTGTCAACGACTTCACCGTTTTCAAGGTCTTTTTCGACGATTTCTTTCACGTCGTCGATTTTGACCATTCTGTAAAGAGTATCTTCGGGATAAATTTTAACGAAAGGTCCTTGCGAGCAGAAACCGAAGCAACCAACTTGGTTGACGGTCACTTTGTCGTGCAAGCCTTTTTCATTGATAAGTTTTACAAATTCTTCTCTGATTTCGTCGGAATGAGAGGACAAACAACCCGTACCGCCGCACAAAACAACGTGACGTCTGCCGTCGCTGCCCGTAAACTTCGCGTCGAGGCAAGAAGAACAATCTTGACAAGTTCTGTCCAAATCGGCAAAATTTCTAATCATAACTCAGTCCTCCTTCGCTCTGTAATCGTCGATGATACCGGGAACTGCGTTCACGGAAACTTTGGGATACACCTGACCGTTGATGGAAACAGCAGGAGCGATTCCGCACGCGCCGATGCAACGCAAAGCGTCGATGGTGAACAAACCGTCTTTGGTGGTTTCACCCGGTTTGATGCCGAGGATTTCGCTGAATTTGTCGATAACTTGTTGCGCACCCTTAACATAGCAAGCCGTGCCTAAACAGCAACCGATAACGTATTTTCCCTTCGGTGTCAAAGAGAAGAAGGAATAGAACGTCACCACGCCGTAGATTTCGGCAACGGAAATGCCCGTCCTCTCCGAAACGATTTCTTGCACTTCGAGAGGAATATAGCCGTATTCCTTTTGAATGTCGCTCAAAATCATCATAAGAGGCGTGTTTTCGCCGACGTATCTGTCACAAATCGCATTGATTTGCGCAACCGCCGCTTCGCTTAAATGAGCCATTTGTAGCCCTCCTTTGTAATTGAATAATGATAACCTTTCAAAGTTTAACATAAAATCGCCCCTTGCGCAATAGATAATTTGATATTTATATTTATGTATCGATATTATTATGCTATGGTACCCGCCGACATCGAACCGATATTATCCTCATCCAACGATTGTGGCAGACGGCAGCAAACATGCGTATTTGTCGAAATTTGATTTTTAGATGTTTTGCGCATGAATTTTTCCGCAAAAAAATGAAAAACACGGCAAAATCAAAATTAATGTCTGCAAATTCACATAATTTCGATTTAGCCGTGTTTATATTGTATAAAGTCTATCGCCGGATTCGGCGCGGTTGAGGTAAAAGTTATCTTATCGATATCGTCTCAGTCGGGATATTTGCGAGGCATACACGCTTTGTGCAACGCTCTCGTTTTTGCTTTTTCGATTTTTTCTTTCACTTCTTCGGGAATCTGCTCGCCGCGCAGATATTTATCGACGTCGGCGTACTTGATGCCGAGTTCGGATTCGTCGGTCTGACCTTGATAAAGTCCGGCGGACGGTGCTTTCTCGATGATGGTCGAGGGTGCTTTCAATGCTCTGAGATGTTCGTATATCTCGCCGACGGTCAAGTCCGCAATGGGATTGAAATCGTGTGCGCCGTCGCCCCACTTGGTGAAGTAGCCGAGAGTTGCTTCGTCAAGGTTGCCCGTGCCTGCGACAAGATAGCCGCGCGCTTGTCCCAAAGCGTAAAGCGTGGTCATACGAAGACGAGGATTGATGTTGACGTTTGCCATTTTCAAGTTCGCTTCGCCAGCATTGTCGCGCGTGAATTCGTCACCCAAAGCCACAACGAGTGCTTCTTTTGTTTTTGTGAGGTCGATTTCGATTTGCTGTATGCCGAAATGCTTGCCCGCTCTCAAAGCGTCGTCGCGGTCACTGCCGTAGTTTTGCGAAGATTGACAAGGCATAATAACGCCGAGTACGTTGTCGGTTGCGAGTTTGCAAAGCGCGCCGACGAGGGTGCAGTCTTTGCCGCCGCTGTTGCCGTAAATGATACCTTTTGCGCCCGATTCGGAAAGGATTTTTCTTATCCATTCCACACGTTTTTGAATTGAAGTTTGAACGTCCATACGACCTCCTTGTTTTTCGTTGTTTTTCGTTGAATAAAATTTATTTTTCTGCGGATTGTCCGCATCGTTTTCTGCAAAATACATGCTGTGAGTTTTGCGGTTTTTCTCTCAGATTTCTCACAGTGCGCATGCGGTTCTTTCTGCAAATTATCCGTAGCGTTTATTGCCTTGTTTCCGACAAAAATTTTGCCGCGTTTTTTGCGGTTTTTTTGCCGTTTTTTATTGGTTTTTATTATAAGCGCATTTTCAAATTATTCAACTTTTTTTTGCAAAAAACATTAAAATTTTATGAAATTTCCGCTCGTAGTGCTTCAAAATCAACGTTTTTTTGAAAAATTTTGCAAAAATTCCCATATTTTAGCATTTTGGGTATTGAATTATTAATTTGTTCGATATATAATGTTTTTACATTAAAAAATAACCTTATGAAAAGGAGATTGTTATGAGAAAAGCATTTATTTGTCCCACAAAGTACGTTCAAGGCGAAAACGAATTGTTGAACCTTGGTTATTTTGTAAAAACCTTCGGTAAGAAAGCGCTTCTTATCGCCGACCCGTTTGCTCTCAACCTCGTCAAAGAAAAACTCGAAGCGACCCAAAAGAAATACGGCGTCGAATTCGTTTCCTGCGACCTCTTTAAGGGTGAATGTTCACGCACAGTCGTGAAAGCGTTGCAAGAATTTGCAAAAGCAAACAAGTGCAACTGCACCATCGGTCTTGGCGGCGGCAAAGCAATCGACACGTCAAAGTGCGTTGCGGCAGGCAATGCTCTCATCATCTGCCCCACCATCGCGGCAACGGACGCTCCGACTTCCCACTCCGCGGTTCTTTACACCGACAATCACGAATTTGACGATTACGCATACTTCCGTCAAAGCCCGTCCGTCGTTCTTATCGACCTCAACGTCGTCGCAAACGCACCGACTCGCTTCCTCGTAAGCGGTATGGGCGACGCTCTTTCCACCTACTTCGAGGCAAGAGCAAACGTCAACAGCGTATCCAACGTCAACGCGGGTCTTCCCTGCGGCGCAGACAGAAAGAAAGGCACGCTTCTCGGCTACGGCACCTACACAGCCGCTGCGCTTGCCGAACTTTGCTATCGCAACCTCATCAGCGACGGCGCAAAAGCAAAAGTCGCTTGCGACTGCAACGTCGTAACCCCCGCTTTTGAAAAAATCGTCGAAACCAACATTCTTCTTTCCGGTCTCGGATTCGAATCGGGCGGTCTTGCCGCTGCGCACGCAATCCACGACGGTTTGACTGCAATCCACGACATTCACTCTTGCTGTATGCACGGCGAAGTCGTCGCATTCGGCACGATTTGCCAACTCGTGCTTGAAAACAGCCCCGAAGAAGAACTCTACGAAGTTCTCAACTTCTGCGACGAAGTCGGTCTTCCCGTCTGCTTGCACGACCTTATGACGAATCCGCGCACGGGCGAAGTCATCAGAGAAGAACTCACCGAAGAAGAATACAAGATCGTTGCTGCAAAGACTTGCATCCCCGACGAATCCATCCACAATATGCCCTTCCCCGTAACGGAAGATATGGTTATCGCGGCAATCAAAGCGGCAGACAAAATCGGTCACGATTTCAGATACGGCTGCGACTGCGAATGCTGCCACTAATTGAAAAGCGCACACCCTTGCAAAAGCAAGGGTGTGTCTTATAAAAAACCGTGCTTAAAGCGCAGAATATGCGGATAGAATATCGATATTTTCACCTAACGCGTAATACGCGCGCGTGAATATCGTAGTTATGTATTTATTGTAAAATACAAAAATCGATATATCCTTTTGAGTATTCTTCCCTTTCGGCGCGGCAAATAAGGAGATTATTATGAAGAAAATTATGAATACGGCTCAAAGTTTCGTGTACGATATGTGTCACGGACTTGCCGCAGCACATCCCGAACTCGAATTTGTCGAAAAATATAAAGTCGTCAAAAAGAAAGACATCAACGACGCAAAAGTCAGCCTCATTTCGGGCGGCGGCAGCGGTCACGAACCCGCTCACGCAGGTTTCGTAGGCAAAGGTATGCTCGACGCGGCAGTTTGCGGCGACGTCTTTGCTTCCCCCTCTCAAGTTCAGGTTTACAACGCAATCAAACAATGCGCAACGGATAAAGGCGTGCTTCTCATCGTCAAAAACTACTCGGGCGATTGTATGAACTTCAACAACGCTATGAGCGACGCTCAAGACGACGGAATCAGAGTGGACGCAGTGTACGTCAACGACGACATCGCAGTCAAAGACTCTCTCTATACCGTCGGTCGCAGAGGCGTTGCAGGCACGGTTTTGGTGCATAAGTGCGCAGGTGCGGCGGCAGAACAAGGCAAGAGCCTCGAAGAAGTCAAGGCGGTTGCAAACAAAGTTATCGACAACGTTCGTTCTTTCGGTTTTGCATTCACCAGTTGCACCGTTCCGGCGGCAGGTCACCCCACTTTTGAAATCGGCGACGACGAAATGGAATTCGGCGTTGGCATTCACGGCGAACCCGGTCGTTTCCGCGAGAAAATCGACTACTCGACGGGCACGTTCTGCGACGATTTGTCAAGACGTATCCTCACCGACCTCGAAGAAGACCTCAAACTTCAAAAAGGCGAAGAAATCGTGCTTCTCATCAACGGTTTCGGCGGCACACCGCTTCAAGAACTCTATATCCTCAACAATTCCGTAACGAAGGCATTGAACGCAGACGGAATCAAGATTCACCGCACTCTCGTCGGCAACTTTATGACGTCCATCGATATGGCAGGCGCGTCTATTTCCGTGTTGAGAGTGGACAGCGAACTCAAAGCACTCGTAGACTACCCCGTTTGCACGCCCGCACTCACTTGGGGCGCGGCAATGAGCGAACAAGCGGAAGCGGCTCTCAAAGCAGTTCAGGCAATCGGCAGAGCGCTCGGTTACGTTCCGCAAGAACACACTCAAGCCAATGTGGCAAAGAAAGTCGCACAATCGGAAGCAGAAGACAATGCGGTTTACGAAGTCGAAGGCAAACCCGTCGTCGGTGAAACCATCAATACGGCGGCATTCGTCCAAATCGTAGACAAGATGGCAGACATCGTCATCGAAAACGAAGTTCCCTTCTGCGAAGCAGACAAAATGGGCGACGGCGACTTCGGTATGTCAATCGCAAAAGGTTTCAGACAACTCAAAGCAGACTGGGCAACCAGAAAGAAAGGCGACATCGGTCAGTTCCTCGTAAGTTGCAGCGAAATCATAAAAGAATACTGCGGCGGCGCGTCAGGCCCTATCTGGGGTTCTGCATTCAAATACGCGGGCAAAGCAATGCTTGGCAAGAAAGAAGTAAATCTCAAAGATATTGCGCTTCTCTTCACCGAAGCAAATCGCGGCGTGTACGAAACGGGCAAAAAGTCCTTCGGTAAGGGCGCAGAAATCGGCGACAAGACGCTCGTTGACGCTCTCAAACCTTGCGCAATGGCTCTCACCAAAGCGGCAGAAGAAGGCAAGAAATTGCAAGAAGGTCTCGACCTCGGCGCAAAGGCGGCACACGAAGGCGCAGAAGCAACCAAGACTCACGTTGCAACTCTCGGCAGAGCGGGCACGGTGGGCGAGCGTTCAATCGGTTATCCCGACGCAGGCGCACACGGTCTTGACGTAATCTTCAACGAACTTGCGGCGTACATCGCAAAAATGTAAAATCTAAACGCATAAACGCAAAAATAAAAGCACTCGACGAGTGCTTTTATTTTTGTCTTAATTATATTGGTTTGCGATGATATCGTGCAATTCTGCACGATGATATCCAAACTTCGTTTGGGTTATGGCATATTTGAATTTTCCCACACGCAGTGTGGATTCCATCCGAGCATAGAGGATATCACCGTTGCGTAGCGACGATATCGCTGCCGACAACTTGCATTAAGTTGTCAGCAATTTTCTCTCTTGAATTGTTTGTTCGTCTTTTTTATTCTCTCGATAAGTTCGGGGCTGTCATAGTTCTTCGGGGCGCGCCACACCCAGTTGCCTTGCGCAACGGACGGCGTGTTCATTCTTCCCTTCTCGTTTGAAAGCAACAGCCAGTCCTGCAACGGAACGATTGCCAGATTTGCGATTGAACCGAACGCAAGGTTTATCATTGCGTACGTTCTGTTCGCGCCGCCGCAAAGGCGCAGACATTCCTTTTTGAATCGGGCAAGTTGGTCGCCTTTGAGGGTTTTGCACCACGAATACGTGCAATCGGCGTCGTGCGAGCCCGTGTACACCACGCAGTTGCCGTCCTTGTACGTTCTCGGCAGATACTCGTTGTCGTCGTTAGAGAACGCAAATTGCAGAACTTTCATTCCGGGATAACCGCAATACGCAAGCAATTCGCGCACGTCGTCGGTGATGTGTCCTAAGTCTTCCGCAATAATTTTCGCCCCGGGCATACGGCGATTCACTTCGTCGAAAAGTTTTTCGCCCGGGCCAACTTTCCACTTGCCGTCTTTTGCGGTTTTTTCGCCGTTTTTGATGACGAAATAGCCTGCAAATCCTCTGAAATGGTCGATACGCAAGATGTCGTACATCTTGAAACTTTGCTTTATGCGCTCGATCCACCACTCGTAGCCGTCCTCTTGCATTTTGTCGTAGTCGTAGATAGGATTGCCCCAAAGTTGACCGTCTTCGGCGTATGCGTCGGGCGGACAGCCCGCAACGACGGTGGGATTCAAATCCTCGTCCAAAAGGAACATAGACGGATTGCACCATACGTCCGCCGAGTCGTACGCGACGTAAATGGGCATATCCCCTACGATAGTTATATCTTTCGAATGGGCGTATTCGCGAACGTCGTTCCATTCCGTGAAAAACTCGAACTGCACGAACTTCCAAAAATCGATATTTTGCGCAAACTCGCTCTTGTGATTTTGCGCGTTGTCATAAATGCGGAACTCGTCATCCCATTCGTTCCACGCCTTGTAGCCGAACGCTTCTTTGAGCGACATAAAATAGGCGTAATCGTCAAGCCACGTCGCGTTTTCGTCGCAAAAACGCTCGAAAATCGGGATATGCTTAAAGCGCGCGTACGCCTTTTTGAGAAGTGCCGTTTTGTTTTCAAAAAGCCAGCCGTAATCGGTTTTTTCGCAGATATGGCGAGCGAATTTCAATTCGCTCTCGTCGAGCAGACCTTTTTCATACAGCGTTTGAGGGTTTATATAGTAATGATTGCCCGCAAAAGACGCAGGCGATTGATAAGGACTATCGCCGTATGCGGTGGGATTGAGCGGCAAAATCTGCCAACACTTGGTTTTGGTCGCGCTCAAAAAGTCTATAAAACGCTTGCAAGGCGCGCCGAAAGTGCCTATGCCCCACTCGCTCGGAAGCGAACTTACCGCCATAAGCATTCCGCTTTTACGTTTGAAACCTAAACTGTCAGTCATTGTGCAAAACGTTGCGCTCGCAGTGTATTTTTTTCGTGTCGCGCGCGCAAAAACGATATAAATAATATACCACACTAGGCGTTTCGATTCAATAGCAAGAATCCTCAAATCAAATAATTTTTCATAAGGCAGGACAAAATTTGCAAAAACTGCAATACGTTTGCAATCTCTGCGCTCGATTTTCCTCTGCAAAACGAATCCGCAATTACGCTCGCAAGCACGTTTTGCGACAAAGGGTCGCTCGGAATGCAAGAAAACGTCGCCTCCACGCCGTCCGATTGAATGTTGCCGCCACTCGTTCTCTCGCTCATAATGACAATATATGAGTTTGAAAAAAATGTTGCCCTTTACAAAATTTAGGTGTAAAACCTCTTGACAATGCCCGACTTTTAATCATATAATAGGCAATGTTAAGCGGTCATGGCGGAATAGGCAGACGCGTACGTTTGAGGGGCGTATGGTTACACCGTCCGAGTTCAAGTCTCGGTGACCGCACCACAAAAAAGAAACACGAGTCAAACGACTCGTGTTTTTCTTTGGTGCGGTCACCAAGGCTTGCGTGCGACATAGTCGCACGGCGCATTTATGCGCAACTCGGACTCCGTCCGACTAACGCTACGCTTTGGTGAGTACACTCACCTCGCTTCGCTATTACGCTCGTTTCACTCGCTACAAGTCTCGAAAAGCAACATAAACAAGGAACACGGTCAACGACTCGTGTTTTTCTTTTGGGCGCAGTCACCGAGACTTGCGTGCGACATAGTCTCACGGCGCATTTATGCGCAACTCGGACTCCGTCCGACTAACGCTACGCTTTGGTGAGTACACTCACCTCGCTTCGCTATTACGCTCGTTTCACTCGCTACAAGTCTCGAAAAGCAACATAAACAAGGAACACGGTCAACGACTCGTGTTTTTCTTTTGGGCGCAGTCACCGAGACTTGCGTGCGACATAGTCTCACGGCGCATTTATGCGCAACTCTAACTCCGTCCGACTGACCACAAACAAAGAGAGACGCAAGCGCGTAGCATTTGCGGAAATCGTGCGCAGTGGACATAGCAAACAAAAAAACACACGGTGTCTGTGGATTTCACAGGTGCGATAGCACATTTTGTTTGCGTAGACGCTACGCTTTGGTGAGTACACTCACCTCGCTTCGCTATTACGCTCGTTTCACTCGTTTCACTCGCTACAAGTCTCACGAAACGACTGAATTTTTTGCGAAAATTATCAAAAACGCCCGAATCGGCGTTTTAATGTTGAAAAAATTGTGCATTATCGTTGAATTTTGGTTGTCGATATGATATAGGTAAAATGTATATTTAGCATGAATGGGGTGATTTGCTATGAAAGTTTTTAACGACAATACTTCCCTTCCTAAATACTTAAAGAACCATTCGAGAGTGATGGAACTCGTGCTGATTGCGTTTTGGTGCGTGATTTTTCCGATGATTTCGGCGGTTTGCTGCACACTCGGCGGACAACGCCCGATATTCAAATCGCTCTCGTACGTCGCGTACAGAGAGGACCATATGCCTCTCATTCTCTTTTACGGTTTTCTGTTCCTCGCGGGCTTTATTCTCGCAATGAAAATGTGCCTCGACGCAGGTCAATACTCGAAGCAATTGCGTATTCTGTTTTTGGGATTGAGTTTCATAAGCGCGGCGATTCTCACGGCGGGTATCAGCGTACCATGGCTCGAAGTCGAGGGCGAACTTGCCGAAAAATACGACCGCTTGCGCCAAATTCACAACACGGTCGCTATGGTGGGATTCATAATGTTTTTCGTCACGGAAGCGTTGTTTTTCCTCACAACGCTGTACAGAAACCCCAAACAAGGTATGATTTCGGTGGGTATGCTCGCATACGTGCTCATATCGTCGCTGTTTATGATAAAGGACGCCAACCTCAAAGGCATTATCGAACGCCCCTACCCCGTGTCGTCCATTGCGCAAATACACGTCTTTTGCTCGCTCGGATTTACGATGACGATTCAGTACTTCCTTATGCGCCTTATGCCCAACAACCGCATAGCCGTAAGCGAAACCGCCTAACATGCAAATATAGAAAAAAATGACACGCCGAACGAGTTGCTTTGCGACTCGTTTTTTATATAGCAAATCAAAATTCAGCCTGCTTTGGACATCGGTTAAAAGTGATTGCTCGTTGACATATCCTACAAATGTGTTACAATTATATATATTGATATTTTTTTACGAATTATCGGCAATCGGATGCGGAAGGAGAAAATTATGGACGTAACAAAATATTTCGACCCTAAAAAAGTGTACGAAGATATGAACACTATGAACGCGTTTGGGATTCGCCTCACGGGTACGGACGCGCAAAACGAGTTTTGCGAATGGATTAAGGCGCAAATCGCGGATATGGGGCTAAAGACCGTAGTCACCCCCTACACCTTCAAACGCTGGGAAGCAACGAATTGCTCGCTCGTGGTTGACGGAAAACCCGTTCACGTTTCATCGCCCTTTCCCTACAGCGGTCTTACGAATGAAAAAGGCGTGAGCGGCAAACTCGTGGTCGTCGGAAATCACCCGCTCGGATTCCAAAGAGCAAGAGGCAAAATCGCCGTCTGCCGCATCAAAAATCTCTCGAAAATCAGCAGTAAAATCGCGTTCGACAAACGCAAATCCTTGCCGAGCGACCTCGAAATAGAAAAGAGTTACAGAGGTCCCGTAAGCACGTCTTTCGTCAAAACTCTGCTCACGTTCTGGGCGGCGCAACTTTCGGGTATGAAAGGTATGATTTGCATTTGGGAAGATATGTCCGACCAAATGGTCGAGGGTCAAGTGCTCAACTTCATTCTTCACTACCTCAAAGTGCCTATGGTGTGGGTCAACCAAACTGACGGAAAAGCCGTTCTCGAAGCCGCAAAAGCCAAAAAGAGCGCGACGCTCACCCTCGAAGGCACGCTCGAAAACGCAAAAACTCAATCCTTCTACACCGTTATCAAAGGCAAAAAGGAAACCAACGAAGCAATTATTATCAACACGCACACCGACGGTTGCAATTTCTGCGAGGAAAACGGCGCAATCGGCCTTTTGCGTATGATGGAATACTTCACAAAGCACCCCACCGACAGGAATCTCGTTTTCGCATTTGTCACGGGACACTTCCGCTTACCCTCTTTCCGCACAGGTACGGACCAAGCGACTTCAAAATTCCTTGCCGACAACAAGCAAGTTTGGAAAGGTAAAAAAGGCGGCTTGAAAGCGGTTGCGGGCTGCTCGGTCGAACATCTCGGTTGCACCGAATGGAAAGACGTTGACGGCGTGTACTCGCAAACGAATCCCGTTGACGTGGAAATCGTGTATACCGGCAACAAAACCGTTGACGACATCTACTACGAGGCGATAAAAGAGCGCGACGTCGTGCGTACGATGACCCTTCGCGGTCACAATATGCTTCACTTCGGCGAGGGGCAACCCCTTTTCAACAAGCATATTCCCGAAATAGCACTCGTCACCGCCCCCGACTATCTCTGCTCGATTGCGGACAATCACCATATGGACAAATACAATTCCGCCCTCGCTTGCGAGCAAATCTGCACGTTTATTCGTTGCGTGGAACTTCTCGACAAAAAGAGCGCAAAGGAACTCGGCAAAGCGCAAGGCTATTCGATTGGCTTAGGCAAACTAAAATAAAATCGTCGCTAATGCAATGACAACACGCAGAATCTGCGTGTTGTCAAGAGCATTGCTTGATTTTATTTTCTCTACCGCGCAGAGAATTTGCGCTATCAATTCAAACACGGATAAAAACTCAAACCGCAGTTTCGCCAAATTATCTGCTTGGTGACGTGCCTAACGGCACGTTTTTTTATTATATGGAATATTCAAATCTTCCGCAACTGCACACACAGTGTGCAATTTCACTTGCGCAAATCGCAAATTCTGCGTGTTGTCAAGAGCATTGCTTGGTGACGTGCCTGACGGCACGTTTTTTTAATTAATAATGAATAATGAATAATTAATAATTGCGGAAAAAATCGCTTTCGAATATTCCGCAACCCAAACGAAGTTTGGATATCATCGTGCAAAATTGCGCGATATCAACACGAAGTGATATCATCGCCGCAGGCGATATCATTGTTATACCGCAACTGCACACAGAGTGTGCAATATCACTTTTGGCGCAAGCCAAAAATATCACTGTCGCAAGACAATATCACTGTGTCGAAGACACAATATCACTGCACAAAGTGCAATTCATCTGCAAAGACTAATTCTTTTCCATATATCTTCTTTGACGTTCCAGTTTATAAAACTGGTTGTGCTTGGGCGAAATGAGTCCCAACGAGTCGCGGTCGAGTTGGAAAACCATTGGATTGTTGTAGTCTTTCACGATGTACTTGCTCTTGTCGTCGGTGAGCAAGAAATTGTAGAGTTCGAGCATATATCCGATGCACTTGTCAAGGCTGAATTTTTGCGCAAACTCGGTGTACTTCGGTTTCATATCGTCGTGCGCTTTCTTGTTTGAAATCCAAAAGTCGAGCATTGCCGCAAGCGAGAGATAACTGCCCTTTCTGAACGTGGATTGCGGCGTGAGCGCAAACTGTTTGGTCGCACACATTCTCGCATTGGAAATCACGGGAACGGTGCCGCACGCAATGGCTTCGAGGCAGGATATGGACTCGGTTTCGACGTCGCTCGCCTGCACGAAAAGATAGGACGCGTTGAGCAAGTTGACAAGTTCGGGTTGCGAGAGGAACACTATGCGCAAATCGACGTGCAAATCTTTGGCAAGTTGCTCGTATTCTTCCTGTTTCGGTCCTTTGCCGGCGAGGAAAAGCGTGATTCTATTGCGGTATTTGCTCTTTGCAATCGCTTTTATGATGATGTCTTGCCTCTTTTCTTCTGTGAGTCTGCCAACGCTCGTGACGATGATTCTATCCTCGCAACCTTCGGGGATTTTCACGTCCTCGATAGGCTTGAACGCAGGGTCGTAGCCGTTGGATATGACATGCAAATTCTGATTGTACAAATGCCCCATAAGCGTCGAGGCTATGCACCGTGACGGACAATGTATGTTGTTTATCCATTCGGGTTTGTAGTGGTAGACTTTGAGAAGTTCGTACATTGCGCCCGTCGCCCCGGGAACGTACTTCATCTTGGCGTTGAAAGTGATGTTTTCCGCCGAAACGTGATAGCAACCGAGCACGGGTATACCCATATCGTGCGCTATGCGCGCGCAATGCGTGCCGAGCGCGAACGGCATATAAATATGCACCAAATCCACGTCTTTGAGCGCCTCTCTTATCCTTGCGTCGTTTGGCGAAGCGAGCCAAGCGTGTTGCTGTTCGATAACCTTTTGATATATCGGCACTTGCTGTATCGGGAACGTGACGAACTCTACGCCCTGCATAGTTTCGGTATTTTGCCCTGCGTTATCACACAAAACCTTGACTTCAATGCCCCTTTTCACAAGATTTTCTACGAGATGCCTCGCCGACATCGACGTGCCGTTGCCCTTGTCGTGAAATATGTCTATAACTATTGCGACTTTCATTTTATCCTCTCTTTTAGATTTATCATTTAGTTTTTAAGGCTTTTTATTTTAAAAAAACTTGACTTGCGCCCCATGTGTGTATTATAACACAAATAAGAAAAAGCACAAGGATTTTCGCGACATTTAAAATCACTGCGCTTTTGTCGTAACATTATCGACCATATGTTTCTGCCCTTGCTGCATACTTTGTCGCGAATACATAACTAATATAAACTATGGAACAGAAAAAAACAGATAGACGTATCGCAAAAACCAAAAAAGCAATCTACCGCGCCTTTGCCGAACTGCTCTCGCAAAAGAATATCAACGACATCACCATCAAAGATATTGCCGACAAAGCCGACATCAACCGCAAAACGTTTTACAACTACTACGGCGGCATCTACGACCTCACCGACGAAATCGAGAACAAAATCATCGAAAGTTTCGAGCAGGTCGTGCGCGAACACAACGTAAACGAGTTGCTTCACAACCCCTATCAGATGTTTGCGGAACTCACGAGAATCATCAACAGCGACCTCGATTTTTATCAACATCTTATATCAATCGAAAGCAACTCTAACCTGGTGTCCAAACTGTTCAAAACCCTCAAAGCGCGAGTCAAAGAAGTCATCTCGCAATACACCGTCCTCGACGAATCCACCCTCGACATCGTGCTTGACTACGTCGTATCGGGTATGTTCACCGTGTTTCAGCACTGGTTCAACTCGTCAAGAGAGCGTTCAATCGACGATTTGGCAAAAATGGTCGCCACCCTCTCGTTCAACGGCATAAACGGAATCCTCAAAGACTTCGAGGACAAAACCGAGTGAAACCGACGCCGCTTTAAGAAACGGCAAAGTGATTTTTTGTGAAAGATGTTTCCGCAAACGGTTGACTTTTCTTTTGGATAACAATATAATAACTATGCTTAAAGAAAAGCCCTATCGAATGTAGCATTAGCCCAGCTGGATAGAGCGTCTGGCTACGGACCAGAAGGTCAGGGGTTCGAATCCCTTATGCTACGCCAAGAACAAATAATACGAACTCACAAACCGAGTTCGTATTATTTTTTACAAAGAATTTCTTTGCAACTAGATTTTATCTATAAAAATTTTTAATATTTTCAGCAATTCTTGCATCGAGATTTAGATGCGACTTCCTCTGTACATTTATTATTCTCCACTCCAAGTTTACATTGCTTTCGGCACGGCGGTTTAGCACAGAGAAAAGCCTATATCAACGGCAAAATTATTGCTTGTTTGATATAGGCTCTTTTATTGTAAGCGCAATAATTTACGCTGTTCGTTGACATAGGCATCTTATGATTTGAAGCGATACATTTTTTGAGTTTTCTCGGTGCTGCGCCGTGTGGTTGCCGAAAGGCAAATAAAACTCGGAGCGTATTGAAAATGAAAAAGCATATTGATAATTATGACGTTTTCAAAGAAGCAATCTCAGAAAACAACGTTCTTGCAATGGCAGAACAGTTGGCTATGTATGAAACACGATTCCTTATCGGCTATATGGGTAGCAGAATGCAAAAGATATATGCAGACCTATGCGTTGATATAAAGCGTAAAAACG
>ERZ808286.818-NODE-818-length-18030-cov-3.830542_pt1 | contig 18030 bp, 15 predicted proteins | sample MGYA00521276_ERZ808286 | MGnify/ENA primary metagenome ERZ808286 (study PRJEB31516, sample SAMN03275607) | gut metagenome | biome: mammalia-associated habitat; material: feces | host: Papio cynocephalus | place: Kenya | collected 2012-08-01 ... | reverse complement strand
GCTATTTGCCATTATCTTTCTTGGACATCTCTTCCTTGATGGCGGAATGGATCATCTCCATCAGCCTCTTCCCCAACGGGGTTGATTCGTCCAAGATCTCCTCGGTGTAGGCATCCATCCTCTCCTCGTTGGATCTTGAGACTCCAGAATAGGCCTTGCCCTCGCGGCTGTCGCATCTTCCGAAGAGCCAATCAAGGCTCACGTTGAAGTAATCCGCGTAGAAAAGGAGGATGTTCATGGGCGGGAAGGAGACCCCGTTCTCGTATTTGAAGACGGCGTTCTGGGTGATCCCGCACATCTTCCCTATCTTTGCCTGGGAGACATGCTGTTCCTCCCTGAGCTCTTTCAATCTCTTCGCTAATATGTTCGATTCCATACGCAATCCTCCTATCTTATGGTTAAAGTATATAGCATTATGCAATATTAAGCAATAGTGTTCTACTATTATTTATGCTATAATGCTATTAGATAGGAACACGAAAGGAGATTTGATTATGGATAACGAAAGGGAGATGTTCAGATATGGGCCTGACCCATATTTCATTGCGTATGCTATAGCGTTGCTCATTCCAGAGATCATCGGACTGGCCGTCAACGGGCTCAATGAGGAGTCGATCTTCGGCAAGCTCCCCTACTGGCTTCTTACGTGCATGGTCGTTTCCATGCTTGCTTCTTTGATCACGGGAATTGCATTCGTGAACAGCAAAAACGCTGGCGCGACGGTTAAGATGACTCCATCGCTTATTGTGACTGCATTTATCAGCCTAATCTATTTAATCGCAGTATCAATTGCTTTCGCCTTATTTAAAACAACTGCCTTCCCGTCTATTGTTTTGTTGCTTGGTTTTATTGGATTGACTGTTCTTAGTGCTAAGCGCAACAACTGGGTGGCATTTTTCTTTTCCATGCTTACACTAGTTTTAATTATTATTAGTTATTTTTTCTAACTTCATCCATTTCTTTGTAAATAATGTTTTAGTCCAGCGTCTTAGTTTTAAAATGGCAACTTGGATAGTTTGAGCACCCGTAGAATTGGCCGTATTTTCCACTTCTCAAGACTAATTTGCCACCACAATTAGGGCATATTCCTAGAGCTATTTTTTCTCTTTTAGCTTGAATTTCAGCAACGTGTTTTGCCTTCCGCTCAGGGGACTTATCGTTAAGGTCTCTTAGTGTATTTGTGTAAAGCAGCAATTCATCATCGGTAAAAACATCATCACTGTTTTCGACTATATTTCGAATTGCTGATATCGATTCTCTAATATTTCCAACAAAAGAAATGCTATTTATCTCTAATTTAGCTCTAGGGAAAATAACTAAAGAAAAAACACTTTCCCTCAGGTTAAGAATATTTTTAACAATTGATACATGCGTCATGTTTTGCTTTATTGGGTTGTAGAAATAATTCTTTACTTTGCCATAGGAAAGAACTTGACACCATTTGTTTTCCTCTTCATGGCCATAAACCATACCAGAATAGTTCTTAGTTTCTATAACGAAAATTCCTTTTCTAGTCAGAAGGACATGGTCGATTTGATGAGATCCGCCGTTTTTCTTGAGTATTAAGTCATTTAACAAATAATGGGGCTCGGAAACACATCTGTTAATACTGGCCGATACACGTTCTTCTCCTTTTTCACCACGCAAAGAATTGAGACCGCCATGTTTTTTGACATATCGAGCCCATAAGAGAAGAGCAATGGTGACAATGAAAAGAAATGAAACGACAATTATGAGGGCAATCATTGTCTGCGTTTATAAACCTGATTAGCTTCCAGTTTCAAGGCCTGAATTGCCTTTTGAACGCTCAAGATTCTATTTCTGTCTTTGATCAGTCTCCGGCATACTTCATCAAATTCCCTGGAGGATTCAAAACTCGGGATATACATAAAATCAACATACGCCTTATGACACCAATAATTCCTCTTCTCTCTCATTTGGCTAAGAAAATTATAATCATCTTTAGAAATAAATGGCGTTCCAGCGGAATAATCTAGTTCTTTAAGCTCTTTGATAACAAAGCCAAGGTTCCTTTTATCTAAGCTATCGTAATTTTCACCAACATCGCCTTTATGCATCAGAGAATAAATCCATTTTAAATCATTTTCTATAAGCTGAAAGCTTCCTATTGTCTCACTGTGCAAAATCTTAAAATCTTGAAAATTCATGGCTCAATCGGCTTCTTTTTCGAATACTACGACACAGGCACCAAGCCAATCAGAAAAGTCGAACTTAACTAATCTCCAACCTTCATCAGCTTTTTCGTCAAGCGTGTCTTGCAATTTTCTTGCTAGTGATTTCTTGCTAAGAGCATAACCTAATGTCACTGTTTCATATTTGTATTTTTTCATTCTATCATCCCCAGTTCTTTCATCTTTTCTTCTCTAAGTTCAGATAAGGTCTTCTTATTGCCAACATTTCTCATAAGAGCATAACTCTGAATAGCGGTCCACCCAGTGACTTTGCACCCATAAGCGTTCAAAGACATTGTCTGGCCATGGTATTCTACGTGTTTACCATCCACTATTGTTGCGACTTCACTAGGATGGGAAATAACGCAAATTTGATCACCAACATGGACTAGTCCTTGCTCTAGCATCCATTCTAATTTAGGAAGTGCTTTTCTTTTCATCCTTATCTCTTCCGCTTCCTCTTCGTCTTTCATTTCCTTTGGCGAAGGCTCGCTCAAAACAAGGCTGTCTTCAGAACCAGTTATTTGAGCGATGGTCTCAAGAATTGAATAAGCATCAGCTGCTGACATATTATAGAATTCACGCTTTCGGGTTTTGCCATCAAACTCTTCAATAGACCTAAGGTTTGGGTTAAGCTTGTCAATCATTTGATGGAGTTTCATGTCCGTTAATCTTCTAGGGACTTTATAATATGCGTATAGCCTGAAAGCGAAAGGAATGCACTCACTCCTATTGAGTTCTTTCAATCGTTTTTGAACATCATCCGCATATCCAATCTTCACGTAATCAGGAAATGATGGGTTGGTAAGTATGTAGATTACGCCTTGTGAATTTAACATATATCGTCCTCACTTTTCATTATTTTAGAATTCACCGAGTCCATGCTTAGTCCTCTTCATTCAATTCCCAACGCCTTAATAACCGCATCCTCAGGACTCGTATAAAAGCTCGTTTGAAACTTAGTAAATAATTCTGGAGGAACAGTTGGTATATCGGTTGCGTTACTCATCGGTAAAAGAATCTTCTTAGCGCCAGCATCAAAGCAAACCTGAAGCGTGTTAGCCAAATCTTCAACTTTATTGATCGTTCCACCAATAGTCATTGAGCCAAGAACGACTAATTGTGAAGATACTGATCTTCCAAGAGCAGTTGAAATATAAGAGATAAATACGGCCAATGATATAGAGGAGTCGATTCCTATTCCCTGGCAATCCTGTATATTTGTTAAATAATCCTTGTTATCAAGAGAAATGGTCTGACTAATATGCTTTGCATTCGCCTTAAAGTAGCTTTGAGCTGTCTTTATGGATTCTTTCAGATCTTTAGAGTTGCCTAATCCTGTTGTATCGAATTTCCCACTTCCTCTATCGTTTATAGTCGATTCGATTTCAACAAGCCCAATCATGGAAGAGTTTTTCGCCGTTGTGAAAACTGTGCCTGGCTTGCATTGACCTTCTGGAATTAGTTTTCCGCCACCTTGCTCAAGGACAGATACAAATTTTTCTTCCATCGTTTCAAGATCTATATAAGAAAATTGCGTATCATAGAATTCCATGCCGCCAAGTTTCTTAAGCTGCTCTTTAACACGTCTTCTTCCTTCCAAAGCATACTTTAAGATTTCTTCTATATCATTTTTGGTGTAATTCTCATCTGGGTAAATAAGCTTGCATAAAGCAGAAACAACCTTATCAACAGCCATAGTGTCCCTTTGATTCAGGCATTTGCCCAATTTAAACCACTTCCTATAGCAATCGGCATAGGATCTTTTTCTCATCTCTCTGAGGAATTCTGCAAAATAGTCAGAGATGAATCCCCAATCATCCGTGAAGTATTCAGGTCTTAGCTTAGGGATTTCCCATCCAGGAATATAACAATGCATCCTATCTAGGAAAGCAGTGTCTTGCATGTCTTCAGGAAAAGGTTCAAACAATGTTGAGGTTCTAAGCAAAGATTCCACGGATTGGTTGATATTTCCTTCAAAGATGAAAGAGGCCTTGGCGATGACTTGCTCCTTTCCTCTTACAAAAGAGCCAGAGTTCATATAATCCTTCATGATCTGAACTCCATCGTGGTCTTTGAATTTGATTCCAGCGACCTCATCAAAGGCAACGACATCCCACATCCCCACCAATCCCACTTGTTTTTTAGACATGTTGTAGAAAAGATTGGCAACCGTTGTCTGGCCTCCCGACAAAAGGATTGCATTAGGAGATAACTCTTTATAAATGTGGGACTTGCCAGTCGACCTGGGGCCTAGCTCACACATATTCATGTTGTTTTCAATCATCGGCAAAATACGCGCAAGAAGGTGCCATTGAGCCCTATCCTTAAAGTAATCTGGCTCCAATCCGCAGCTTCTGATGATGAAATCTATCCATTCTTTCTTTGTGAAATTTTTCCTTGCTTGAAGTATTTCATCCAATTGGAAATCAGGCATTTGGATAGGGGTGATTTCTCCTATCTTGAATTGCCCTCCTTCGTCTTCATCGAATTCATAGGAGATATTTACTATGCACCAAATCCCATCGCTTAAAAGTCTTTCGTTCTTCTTTACGACTTCATCAGGGATTTCATTGACAATCCCCATGTTGTGGAGATGCCCTAAAAATACATTGTCTCTTTCATCAAATCTTGCGTCGACAACATCAATAACGTTGTACGATCCATTTTCACGGATTCTTGCCTTTATAAGTTCGACTTCGTCATTTCTTACATAATTCTTTGAAAGGATGTCCTTAACTTGTTCTATGCCCTTATCGATGTCCGACTGTTCATCTGAAGAACAATAGGTGCCCAAAAGATATTCCAAAACATAAGTTGGAACATTGGAGAAGCCTTTGACGAGCTTGGTTGCGCCTTTTTGGACAACTCTGCCAGCAAAACTTTCATATGCTTTTCTATCTAAATCATCCATTGAATTTCACCTCCCTAAAAGAAAGACTTGAATTTGGGTATATCAATCATGAACCTGTTGCTTTCACTGACGATATCTCCCGTGTCATTGTTCTTAATGACTAGCGTATAGCGTTTATCCCTAGAATAATCAGCATCCTTAAGGTTAAACCTCAAAACAAAATCCCTATCGTCAATGTTGTCGGTATCCTTATTTGCTATCAAAGAACACTGATTGCTAATCATCTCGTTGTTATCATCAACAAAATATAAGACTAAGTTTGCAGGTATTTTTTTGTCTCCAACCCTTTCAACCTGTTCGAAAGTCAAAGAGAATGACTTAGTCATGATTTTCCTTGTGGTGGATTTAAGGATAACCTTAACAGGTTCTGCCGATGTGTCAGGGGCTTTTGATCTCATTTCTGCCATTTTTACAACCGGAGTAACCAGTTCTTGTAGAGACAGTCCTCCATGGATATACTGGATGCCGCTTCCGCCCATAGGAAAATAATCGTATCCATAAGGAGCAATGACTCTCAAACCTTTGCACCCACCCAAATAATCCATTTTAAAATCATTGACGTCATTGTATTTAATCCCATCATCAACAATAGCGTATCTTTGCGAGTAGTTATTTGGCTTCAAATCCCCAAATGAAGGGTATTTGTTATAAGGCTCAATCTTCTTGTGTCTAAATATAAATCCGTGGTCGCTTGTTATGTAGTAATTGGATATCTGGAGCATGTTATAAAGCCTTTTTATGAGCTTTATGATTTCTTCGATTGCTTTATTGCACCCCTCCAAAACACCTGCATCATGCTCTCCGGCGTTATCTATGGTGTCATGATAAATATAGACTAGGGACTTGTCTTTCATATAAGCCCTGAGGTCGTTTCTATTCATCCCCATAATCTCAGAATACTGAATGGCAGCAAACCCAGCTTGGTAATCAGAAAGAATCTTATCTCTATTCTTTGTTCCGTCAGATGGCTTGTCATCCACATACACCTTGTTGTTTTTGAAGTCTATATTTCTATTAGGGAGAAGCGAAGCCATTCCAAACATTGTTATCGACGGAATGGTAGTAACTTGAGGCTCTATCTTAGCCGTCCCTCTAAATGTCTCTTCTTGATTCAAGGCATTCATGAGATCAACGCCAACCTCATATCTCATCGCATCAGAAATTATGACGAATTGTTTTTTGATATTGCGATTTAAGTTGCTCCTAAAGAAGTTCTTCGATGATTTGATTGAGTCAAACTCAAAGTTAGGCTCCTTTTCTTTTAAGCTTTTAGAAAATGCGTATCCGATTTTGTCGAGATAAAGATTCTCGTAATCATTATCGACTATTTCTACTAGCTTTATCCCATTTTCGTTTTCTTCAAAATCACGATCAAACCGTTCGTAACTTGTGAGAAAATGACGATATAGATTGTCGATGCGATAATAGTTTTTGGCATATTCTCGGACGAATCCCTCGCAGTCAAGATCTACATCTATTGGATTTCTAATCTCGTTTTTAAAAGCAACATAATCAAGGATTAACTGATAAGGAGTTTTGTATTCATCTCGCCAAATAGAAACAAGGCGATTCTCCCCTGCTATTTTCTTGTAGAAATCATAGTCATAGCTCCCATTAGCCAGAGATTCTATCGACTTATCGACTATGAATTCATCAATCTCCTTGAATGTATCGCACTTGCCTAGTTGATCCAAGCCCTTCGTAGCAATTATTTCTTTAATGTTGTATTTATTCCAAACGGCACTCTCCAAATCAGAATATCTTTTGTCAGTCTTAAGCAGCGAGTCAACAAAGATTAAGGAATCTTGAAAATCATCTTTTTGAACATAAATATTGATGCTCGGCGAATCCAAATTGAAATTAATGTTATGGCTAAAATGTGTCAATAGAAGAGTATCGATAAGTGAAGACACATCTCTCGCCCCACTATAAGACATCTTTTCTGAGACCAAGTCCCAAAAGGTATCTTTTAGGTTATATTTCAGAATCTCGTTATATTTATTTTGCTCAGAATCATCAAAAATAATCTCTTTAAGAATATAATCGAATTTGCTGTATTCTGCGTTTTTTACTAGCACAGACATCATAAGCAGCTCAAGCTCTTCTGGCGTTGTCGAGTCAGTGATGCTGCCTTTTTTCTTCAAAGAGGTGACTCTGCTCTGCGATGCGAAAAAATTCAGGTGTTTATTAATGACATTTCTGAGCAACTGAGATGTCAATCCAAGATTTCTCATCGTCAAAGCGACTCTATCCGCATAGTAGACTTCGCTGTATAAATACATATCCTCGAGCCAGTCTTCTTCTGGAGAAGGCTTCTCTTCAGGAATATAAACAAGATATTTTTTTGCTGGATCATTAAACTTAGACCCACATTCAATAGTTTCTTTTATTGTGAAAGGATTATTCTCATAAAAGAGAACTTTAACATCGTCGAAGTCGTTATCAGCGTGAATCGCTTCCTCAAAATCCTTGGCAGGGTCATACCAAAGGACGATTTCTCTAAAGTCTGTTTTTTTATTGAAGATATTCTCGATTTGCTTTTTTGCTTCGAGGTAATCTTTGCTATCTTTGTCCATAAAACCCTCCTACTTTGATTTCTTCTCAAATTCCTTTATAGGGACAAGAAGATCTTTCTTTATCTTTCCGCTATCAGTATCCATCTCGACATTCTGAAATTTTTGATAATTGACTTTGACGCCATCATCAAGGTCTATTGATATTCTTTTATCCGCCATATGCCCTAGAGCTTGGCCATATTCGTCAAGTTCTTTTTGATAGGCGATGATGTTCTCAAGTTCTTTCTCCGCCTTTCTTTTATCGCTGGAATCAAGAACATCGGAACGAATCTGATTCTCCAATCTTTCTCTCTCGGTTTTATAAAGGGCTTGTGTTTTGAAAAAATATTTAAGATTTATGGTCGCTAAAGTATCTGGATTATACCTATGCATATAGATGAGACATTTGAAAGCACCCAATTTGCCTGAGGAAAACATCCAATAAATAGGCCTCTTTTGATATATCTGAAGATGATTAGGATAAAAATCGTTAGTTATATACCTTCTTAAAGTATCCTCTGATGTCTCTCCAGGTTTCTTTCCCAGAGCATCGGCAATGAAATTGAGGTTCTCGCCAAAAGTATCATCTCCATATATATGCTTAATAAGTGACTCAATCTGTAAATAAAGATCGCCATTTATATTAGGAAGCTTATATATAGGAAGGATTCCGTCAGGGTCGGGTTGGTATGTAACATATTGTTTAGGATCCCATTCCCCTCCAGCATAGGCTAAGCCTTCAACGTCAAGGGAATAACGACCCATTTCAATTCCAATGAGATAAGAAATAAGAGACTTTATTTCACGTCCCTTGTCCGCCAATCTTACAGTTACATCCTTATCATCCTCTTCAGGCGTAAGTTCATCCTGTAAGCCGTATATATTGATGAAAATTCGATTTAATTCTTCTTCGTTTTTTTTGAGCGTATCGAAACGGTTTCTGCACTCCTCTTCCCAAGCTTTGTATTTATCGAATATTAATCTACCCATTGCATGATTCCTCCTTGAATAACTTATCTAATTCTTGTCTTACATTTTTATCTCTTAAAGCTTCCAAATGCAGAATTTCGAATTGATCATAGATGCCTAATTTTTGAAGTATCTCCATTTTCTTAAATGAATCCGGATTCGATGTAACCCACATATCAAATCCATTTAGGAAATTTGTTTTTATCAGCCAATCTTGTCTATTTTGTAAGCCTTCGTATGAATTTATCCCGTCATCTACAATCGTGCAGTATTTTTTCTTCTCTTCTTCAGGCATATTCCTTAATTGAGATATGTCTTGCAAAACAGGAACGTTCTTAGCAACCATTTTATTTTCGTCATCACCTTGTTGATAAAATGGATGTTTTTGTCTCAATATCTTCTCTTCTATTTCTGCATTGGAGATCCCATTTAGCATTCTAAAAAGCTCTCTATCGTGAGGGACAAAATCCAATGTCAGTTGTTCTGGCAAAAACTCCTTACAGACTTCTCTAACGATCCGAATTTCATCTTCTAACAATGCTACTAATTCATCCAAAGTACCGAAGCTGGTTTCTTTATAATTGTAGTCCTTGTGGGCATAATTCTTATCTCTTTGATAATAAATATCATTGATTTGAGAATATTTTGAACATAGGTTCTTCTTTTCTTTTCTATCGAAGGCGTTATCAAGAACAGCACAACAATTGATATAAAAATCCGCTTTTCTAAGCTCTATTTTGCTTTTTAAATCAATAAATCTAGCTTCTTTACCATGCAATGAACAGTAAAGGATCGAATCCACATCCTTTTTTGCATCAATAAGATATTTTGCTAATTCCCACTTAGTCATATTTTATTAGTGCCTAAATTAACGGATGCTTTTTGAAATCCCATGATGTTTCAAAAGAATCCCAATCAATCTTTGATGTCCCAATATTCTCATTAACAATTTTCACAACTTCATTAGGACAATCACATTTAAATGGGAGATTTAAAACATCAGAAACTGTTGTATTTAAGGTGGGATTTACCATTTTAAGCAAACTTGCAGCCAATTCAGTATTTAAAAAACCTAGCACCTCCAAATCTAAGAAACTGTTATTAGAAATAATAGTTGGAGATGCTGAGCTGTAATGAAAATCAGATGATTTCAATCTAAAACTATTTTTATAAGATGTGATTAGATTCCAACAAAGTCCTTCTTTGTTCCAAAATTTCCTATTGTATAGTCCACCACGATTATCATATTGTTCTTTTGCACCCTGAGACCAGTCAACTAAATCATAATTATTACCATACCATCGTCTGAAATCCCCCCCATTTGCATAAGGTTGCCATCTTTTTTTATCAGATATTTCCCACCAATTTCTTAAAAACAAATCATTGTTATGTGTTTTATTTCGACCACCAGAAACATAAAAATTAGATAGTTTTGAAAAGGCAAAAATATCAAACTTCTTGCACCAATAAGAAAAAGGCATGCCAGGAATTTTGCAAAATTGATTGATGTTTGTTTCATATCTTAGTGACATTTATATGTTCTCCTTTTTATATCAACGGATGCTTTTTGAAATCCCATGATGTCTCAAAAGAATCCCATTCTTTTCTTGTAATTTCTATAGAACTTTGAGAGATCATTTCGACTTTACTCAAATCTTCTAGAATTATCGGTAAATTTGAAATTTGACCAGTTTCATAATTTAATGTTGGCGACATTGCTTTTAAATAAAATTGGCATACAGAACTATTAAGAAACGCTAAAAGTTGTGCTTTAGTAATTACGCTATTTTCTTTGACAAAAAGACTAAGACCGGCAACATCAAACATGAAACCTTTTGGAAAATCCCTAAATGAAACATTACCTGAAGAAATTTTCGACCAGGAAATTGATTCGAAAAACATATAGTTATAACTTCGCGGAACCAAATGGTTATATTTTTTTATTTCTTTCCCATCATTTTTCCAATTAATTACATATTCTTGGTTTCCGTACCACTTTCTAAAATCACCACCTTTGTTATACGGGAACCATTTCTTACCTGTGTAAAAAGCACAAATTGTATCAGTTGCATCAAAACAAATGTTTATTTTTTCAACCTCGAACCACATTCTCAAAAACAAATCATTGTTCCCGGTGGTAAAGCCATTTCTTGCATCGGCATACACAGAAAGTGGCAGTCCTTTTGAAAAATTATTAATTACATTTTGGCTTAACCAATATGCAAAAATATTGGTTGGGATAGAATTATAAGCACTAATGTTCATTATTATTCCCCCCCCCCCGCAAGGAAAGCAGCTTCTTTATCTTTTTCATCGACAAGACGGAAATAAACGCCGTTACCACCAATTGGTGCATTTCTAATAACAAAACTCGTTGTTTGAACAGTAGCATCAAATGCACCCATGCCGAGATGGACCATATTAACTATCGATTGTTCTTTAATAATTTTCTTTCTTAGTTGTTCAAAACTCACTAAGAACATCCAAGAATCTGGATTGACCATAGCAATAAAACCATTCTTTTTAACGTATGAAGCCTCCATAAACATGGCGAACATGTCGGATTTACTATTCGGATAGTTATCAATCAAATAATCCTTGGCATCTTTTTCGAGTTTCGAAATTCCTAAATATGGTGGATTTGTAATCATGACATCATATTTGCTTGATAGAATCTTTGCTACTTCAGCCAATCTTTTTAATTCAGGAAGGCCGTAATCATAAAACTCAAATTGCAATGTGTTGGCTATAAAATCTTTCTTCAAAGCGATCTCATCTAATAACAAGTCATAATTTTTAGGAGAAATCTTTAAGAGTGAACCGATGACTTTCCCGTTTTCAAATGTTTTGACAAGGTATTCTGCTATATCGATTGCATCCTTGCTGAAATAGAATTCTTCCATGAATTTTTGATAATTAAGGGAAATAAGATGTTTACTATCAATAATCTCATAGACTTTGGGAAACACTATACGTGGTTCATTAAAGAACCTGCTGTCTATCGCTCTAGCTCTCATCATCAAAGCAAATTGAGAAAGCTGAGCGGCTCTTTTATCAACATCCAAACCAAAAAGATTGTTTTTTAAGATTAAGCCAGGTATATCCTTTGAAGAATATCCTTTTTCAAGGTACATTTTATAGAGCAAGTCAAAAGCGTAGACCAAAATGTGGCCAGATCCACAGCAAGGTTCAATTATCTTTATATCAAGAGGATTTACATCGTGATACTTTATTTTATCGACTTCCCTTTCAACTTTGGGGGTTTGTTTAGCATCTTCGACATAATATTTCATCTCGTGCTTTAAAGAAGAATTAGGGTAGGATTCAAGCCAAATTCTACCTATTGAATTCTCTGCCATGTAGCGGACTATCCAATCTGGAGTAAACACTTGGGATAAAGTAGGAACAAGCTGTTTAGTAACAACTTTAGCCTTTCTAAATTCTTGACGATTAGACTGAACGTAATATTGATAAAGCCAACCGATAACCTCAACATCATTTTTAAAATCATCTTCAGGAATCGTGGATATTTTAGAAATTACGGAATTATCCGATAATAGGTTATTAGGAAGCAACAATTCCATGTAGTTGTCATGAGCTTCGAAAAGCATTGGGAAAGTCTTGCTTAATGCCTTACATTGAGCAAAAAGCACATATCTATACAAACCTTCTATGTCGCCACTCTCTTTGAATTTGACTACAACATCATCGTCCAGCTTCAAATCAAAGCGAGCAAATTGGAGATTCCCTAAAATCTCTGGCTCTCTAGATCCGTCTTGGGATGTAAGAACTCTGAAACCATGAGATAAATAGTCATGTACTTCCAAGAATCGTAAAGCAACTATTCTGTTAAACCAAGTATAGGCGAATTCCTCCACCGCCGGTTCAAATCCCAATGGTTTTATATATTCTTCTATGATTTGCTTACGAAGCCCATAAATCCTCTTGGGATAATTAGAGCTAATGCCTTCAATGATGGTGAAGTCGCCAACAATATTTGCAACAGCTATCTTATCTTTGAATATGCCAAGTCTATTGAGAGAGAGGGTGATTTGTTCCTCTAAACTCTTTCTAGCGAAAAGAGCATATTCCAATAATGCTTTTTTATCCATAAATCCCTCCTATTTGATGTCGATCTCATCGTTGTCAGCTAGAAGGTCGGATAAATAATCCTTGATTCTTTGAAGAATATTATCAATTTCTGATTGCTTCGTGATTTTCTTGTTCGCAACAGGAATTAAGTCGCTCGCTGAGACTTGAACGACCTTCCTTTGATGGATTTCTTGGCCTTCGACTTTATCTTTGGATAAGATTTCGGCCAAATGTTCTTTGAAAATCTTCACTTCATCATATGATTTTGATTTAGCCGAATCGATCCTGTTCTTATCCTCAGCTAGAGGAATAATCGTATTTTCAAAAAGGTCCTTTTCGTTTTGAATGTAGTCATCCAGCTCCTTCTTGACATCCGGATTGGAGATTTTGACTTTTAAGGCTTCGTCAGCTTCGACGAGTATTTTTTTATAATTGTCTTCGATAACTTTCTTTGCTTCATCCTTAATCTTCTTTTCCAAAGAGGATAGCTTAACGTTAGAATCGTTAACTAAATTAGAAAGGTCGACCATTTTTTCAAACGGAAACGGCATTGAAAGAATCGCGTCAATGTTCTTTATGCTATCCGATAGTTGATCGAGATCTGGAATCAAAATCATATTATCTCGGTAATATTTGCTGATTTTCTCTGCTTCATCCCAGGTTTTCTTTTGGCTATTGCCTGTGGTATAGAAATTAAGGACTTGGTCAATATTTTCACCAATATCCGATAAGTCGTCCTTCTTCTCGATTATTTTATTGAAAAAAGTTTGATGGTCGTTATAAGAAACAAATGGATGCAAAGTTTCGATAGCTTTCTCCACGAATTGCCTTCCGGGATAAGTTGGCCCATTAATGCTTTGGATGTTGTTTAAACGGTCAAGCTTGTTCTTTAAGAATTCACGAGCACCATCAAAAAGTTCGTTTTCTTTATTATCTAGCGAAGCCCCAAAAGCTTCTTTCATGATTCTTTTAACTTCGTAGATGGTATTGTCGCTAATCTTTTCTTTTATCTGGAGAAGATACCTATCATCGTTTTGACCACGCGTGAATTCGCCAATGAATGATGCGGAATGGATGTCGCACGCTTCACCGAGTCTTATGATTCGAATCTTGTCGTTCACAAGTAGCTTTGCAATGCAAGCCCTTGTGTCATTCTCTCGCCAGCCATATGGCTTTTTAGAAAAATCAGAAATAATACTATTTAAACTAGCGTTTTTCTTGTAGTCTTTATAGTCCTTAAGCTTTGACATAACTTCCTTCAAAGCTAAGTCATTCGCATCGGAATCGATGATGTCAATCAAACTAGGCTGTCCTCTTAGAATGGTTGAAATATCTTCTATTCTATTGACAAAATTCTTGATGTAATCAATCTTAGTGTATTTATTCTTAATAGCGACATTCATCCCATCATCAAAGCGTTTCTTAGGATCGTTTGTCGTTATTTCAAGAAGCGAGCCATTTTGATACATTTTGGCTGTTGAAAGCAAGTCAGCGATGATATCCTGCGCTCTTTTTTCCCTTTCATCGGCTTCCTTAGTCTTTACATTCAAAATTTCAACTAAGGAAGGGGAGGCGTTGTCATAGTTGTTCTTATAAAATGTCCTAATTTTAGTAGATAAAGTCAGCTCTTCTAGGTACTTGCCTTGAGATAGATCGATAATGAGATTGTCTCCCATCATCGACTGTTGAATGAGTTCAGAGTCGCTCTTCTTATCCCATGGGGTATATATCTTAACGGTTATCGCTTCTGGGTTGTCATATCCTTGAACGGAGTCATCAATATATTTGTTCAAAGGAATCTGATATCTGCCATTGTAAGTAAAGTTCTTGCCTATTTCGAAAATCTTGTCATATATAATTTCGTTGACTTTCTTTCTTATTTCGGCGTCATTGCAAAGCGTTGAATCGATTTGCCTGTTGCAATCTTGCTCCTCGTTTGTGAGGAATTCGTATCTTTCGGCGTTCTTTTGTACAAGCGTTTCCGAAATAAGCCTTTCTAATGATTCGGCAATTTTTCTTTTAAGCTCTACTTTATCTTCGCTTAGAGAAGTAACCATCAATGTGGCTATCCTCTCTAGTGTTGGTTCCATTTCCTTGACATGCTTGAGCATGAAGAGGACTTTTAAAACCTCTATGTCAAAGCTTTGAAGCGATCCATCCATAACGCGCTTCTTAGCATTGGAAAAGACTTGCTTTATATTGAAATCTATAAATTCCTCAGCTGTTTCATAAAAGTCGTTATATGGAATCAAGATGCCGATTTCTTGATCACAGCACTTCTCAGCGCTCTTTTTGAAAGCGTAAAGCAAGCTTCTTTCGCCAGATGAGATATGTTTTCCTTCGGACATACCATTCTCACGGAAAGCATCAAAAGTCTTCTGCAAAAGCTCATATTGGTAATTGACGAAAGGATAATCATCTATGAATTGTTCTTCATCTTGGTACCCATTCCATTTAGGTCTATCTGGAAAACTTAAGAGATTGTTGATTCTGGATTCTTGTTGATTATAAATGGCACCCAACGTTCTTGCGGCGTCATCGTTTTTTTCAAGAAGCCTTTTCTTGATGACCTCATTTGCATCTGAAGATGACATCATAAGTCGCGTAGCAAACCTACCTTGAATCTTAGAGAAATCATTAGGCGTTGATTCGTTTCTTTTGATGCCTTCGAGCATGTCTTTTAATTCTTGCTGCGAAGTTACAACAACCCACGCTTTGCCACAAGCTTGCTTTCCTAACTCCTCGACGATGGTTTGAAGACCGAGCATCAAAGATGGGTTGGCGCCAATAAATTGGCCAACCTCATCCATGAGGAAAATGACCCTCTTTTTGTTAGTGTTGCAATATTTGGTTATAATCGCGCCAAACTCTTCGATGTTAAGCGTGAAATTATGCTGGCTGTCATTAAAATAAGCTAGGGCACTGTCTTTTGACATTCCTCTGACTTTAGAAAGAGCTTCGATGATATGGTCTCTTTCAAACATGACAACGGCGCGTTTCTTAACCCAATCGCCACCGCTTATCCTATTGAACTCTTCCTTGAATTTCTCATAAGTCCCTTCTTCTGATAGCTGTCTTTCCATTTCGGCAACCCAAGGGACACTTCCGCAAAAACCAATTTTTTCATTAAAGCAATTGAGCATTGTTTCCATGATGCTGGACTGTTTGTTTTTTGCGTTCGCCATCGCTTTAGAGTCAATGTTAAAGAGAATTACCAAATTATTCTCCTTGGCCGCCAATGACATATCAGCAAACATCATTGGGTCGGAAATTTTGTCTTTGAAATAATCAATTGAAGGCTTCCCATCAACAATTTCATTTGAAAGAAGATATCCTAGAATCTTAAGGAAGTGTGATTTACCAGATCCGAAGAAACCGGTGATCCAAACACCCATGTTTGTCGTAGGTGCGGCGATTGATTTCTTATAAGCGGAGAAGAACTTCCTTAGATTCTCCTTGATTTCACCAGTACAAACATATTCCTCGAGCTCTTGTTTTTTTCGAGAAAGATCTTCATTTCCTATAGTAACTACGCCTTCGATGTTACGCGTAATGTCTTTTTTGAAAAGCTCTTTAATTTTCATATTATTTCACAATCCTTTCTTCCAATGGAAACGCCCTGTAATAGTTATCATCTCCCAAAACATCAAATAATTTTAAGCACATTGCCGATTTCTGATCATATCTTCCCGGATACATCATAACGACTGGATCATTATGAATAATAGTCTGGAGGTTATTGAGCACTGTATGACTTCTTATTAAAGGATAGGCTTTACCAACACCAGTAATTAACACAATATGTTTGCCATCGTCGGTAACTCTTTCCTTTATGTATGATAAAAACCTACCAGTATCCTCATTCAAAGCTAAAAACGGCTGAAATAGCTGTTCAAGTATTTCTTGATGACTGTATTCTTTTTCGTATTGTATGGCTGTTTCCAAATAGCCTTCGCGCTTTAAAAGTTCGACAATGATGTCAAATAAATCAAACTCTTGTATGTTTGGGTTAATGCTTTTAAGCTTTTGAACTTCTTGCCTAACAACAAGTTCATCTTTAGGATTGTAATCAAAGATGAAGAAATTCAATTCATTGGCTTTTCCAAGGTTTAGCAAAACAGAGGCGTCTGCAAGCTTTTCTTCCATAGATAGGAATCTTTCAATAAGTTTTCTTTCTCTTTCCATAATCAATCCACCCCTAACAAGGCCTGAAGATAAATCCCATCGCCTATTTCCTTAATATGATTAACTATATTTGGAGATATTACTGCTAATCTCACCGCAACGTTTTTAACGTCTTTTTCACCGAGTCCAGATTTTATAAGGATACTTTTGTAAGCCGTTCTTATATCCTCGATGGTTGTACGTGACCATTTTTTAACAATGGGACTTTTTTCTTTGACTGAATCGAAGAAATTATCGAAATCCTGCATTGATATGTATTTCTTGTTCCCTAAAATAGCATCCCTGTAATATTGATATAAAAATTCAAAAAAAAGCTTGTCTGTTTTAGCGATTGCATAGACAAGGATAAATTTGCTGGCAGTAATGCTTCCATTTACAAATATTTTTAGTAGGAAGTCATCCAAAGAAGCAATTCGTTCATAAACAACGTTGGTAATTTCTTTTCTTCGTTGATCTGATATCGTTTGTATCAAGTGTTCATCAAAACATTTGTGAAGCACTTCTTTATATGTATCGCCTTTTAAAACGAGTTGAGCGATTTTTAAAGAATTTTGATATTCAAATTGTGTTTTCTTTATATTCGAAGAATATTCTTTTTTGTTCATCGCGTCCTCCACTATCCCAAGTTTATTTTAGCAAACAAGGGTGTTTTTGTCTATAAAAAGTTTCCGTTTGATATGCATATTCAATAATATTTGCGGGTAATCACAAAAAACCAATAAATAAATGAATGCTTGAAATCGAAAAAATGCTTCAAAAACAATAGCAATTAAAGAAATTTATTTAAAAGATATTTTATGCTTCTTGCAAAACTCCTTGATCTTCCTCTGCGTGCTGTAGGTAGGCCTGTGCTGATTGTTCTCGATCCTGTTGACAGTCGCAAAAGACACGCCGAGCTCTTTCGCCAAATCGGTCTGAGAAAGGATCATCACTTCCCTGATGTGCTTCAAAAGTTTTGCATAATCCATACGACAAAATTATAGCAAGAATGGAGATTTACTTCCATTGTTTTAAACGATGGCCCCAAAAAGAGAACTTTGATTGTAAAAATAAATAAACAGCTTATTCCCATGGGTAATTTCATTCTTTTTGTTCTTTTTGTAAGCCTTATCAATGACAATAA
>ERZ808286.816-NODE-816-length-18055-cov-8.402500_pt1 | contig 18055 bp, 20 predicted proteins | sample MGYA00521276_ERZ808286 | MGnify/ENA primary metagenome ERZ808286 (study PRJEB31516, sample SAMN03275607) | gut metagenome | biome: mammalia-associated habitat; material: feces | host: Papio cynocephalus | place: Kenya | collected 2012-08-01 ... | reverse complement strand
CCTTGCGTTCGGAAGATAATCATTTTAGAAAAATATAAAAAAGACTATAACAGTGTTTGAAATTCATATTTGTCATCCTCTAACATTGCCACTTGCCGTTGCCGCGGTGAGTGGCTTTTTTTTGCCATTTTTCGCCAACGGCGGCCAATGACGGCCAACGGCGGCCAATGACGGCCAACGGCGGCCAGTTTTTTTTCTGTATAGTTGCAAGTTGCTCCATGTACTCCATTTTGCTCCACGCTTAAAATTCCGTTTTGACTATACTTGTAAATTTACAAAATGGAGATTTTGAGAATGACACCAGCATTTAAGACAGACAAGGACGAGTTAAGAAGCTTTGACTTTGAAATCCGCGCGGAAAAGGACGAGGCGAACGGAACTTTTATAGAGGGCGTTCCGATCGTCTTTGATAAAAAATGCGACATGGGGCTTTTTGAGGAGTACATCTCAAGAGAGGCGCTCTCAAAGACAGACTTGAAGGACGTGCGTTTTTTGGTGAACCACAACACGGAGATGACGCCTCTTGCGCGCTCAAGAAACAACAACAAGAACTCAACAATGCAGATGGAAGTCAAGGAAGACGGAATGCACATCCGCGTGAACCTCGACACTGAGAACAACACGGAGGCAAGAAACCTTTATTCCGCAATCCAGAGGGGAGACGTCAGCGGAATGAGCTTTATGTTCTGCGTGCGCGGCGACAAATGGGAGAACCTTGATTCAGACTATCCAAAAAGAACAATAACAGACATTGAGAAAGTATTTGAAGTGAGCGCGGTAACTTTTCCCGCATACGAGGACACTTCCATAAAAGCCCGTTCTGTCTCTGCGCTGGAGAGCGCCCGGCAGGAGCTGGAGAGCAAGAGGGCGGAAGAGCGAAAGCTGGAAGAGGCGCAGAGAGAGAACGAGGAGCGCGGACGCTCCTTGAAGATTCTTGAGCTTCAGGCGCTTTGACAATTTTTTTTTACAGGAGATAAAAACTATGAACAAAAAAGAAGAAAGAGCAAAACTGCTCGCAGAAATGAAGGAAATGAGCGAAAAAGCATCAGGCGAAAAACGCTCGTTCACCGATGATGAGAAAAAAGTTTTCGCGGAAAAAGAGGAGCTTTTCCGCTCCTTGTCAGCGCAGATTGAGGCGGAAGAGCGCGAGCAGAAGCTCAACGGCTTTACAGGCGAGCTTCCAAAGGGCGGTGAGGACAACCCGAAGACAGCCGAAAGAAAAGGATTCTTCCGCGCTGAAAAGCGGAGCGGGGACACATTCCTTTCATTGGGAACAGGCGACGCTCCTGGAAGCGCTTATGCCCTTGCTCCGGAGGAGTTCGTAAAGGAAATTCTCTCAGAAGTTGAAAAAGAAGCCATTCTTTACGGACGCGTAAGAAAAATCTCTGTAAGCGGAGCAGGAAGCCTCGGAGTTCCGTACGAAAAGGCGGACGCGTCGGCGGCCGAATGGACAAACGAAATCCCGTCAACAGAAATCACCTCCGACAAGTCTTTGGAATACGGAAAGCGCGAGCTCTCGCCGACAGACCTTGTGAAGCAGTTCACAGTAACAAAGAAGCTGCTTGCGACAAGCGCGTTCCCGATCGACACAATCGCGAAGGGCAAAATCGTTGAAAAGCTCACGGAAGCGTTTGAAAACGGAATTCTCAACGGAACAGGCGAAAACCAGCCGCTCGGAATTTTCACAAAAAGCGATGACGGCATTCCGGCTTCAAGAGACGTCTCGACCGCCGGAAGCTCAATTTCCGCCGACGACCTTGTGAACCTCAAGATGAAGCTCCGCCCGGCGTACAGAAACAAGGCCTGCTGGGTAATGAGCACAGAAATTCTCAAGGACATCATGCTTCTCAAGGACCAGAACGGACGATTCTTGTGGCAGCCTGCGCTCACAGAAGGACAGCCTTCGACAATCCTCGGTCTTCCTGTAATCGAAAGCGAATATGCTCCTAGCGCAAAAACCGCCGGAAGCTATGTGGTTGCTCTTGGAGATTTCAGCCATTACTGGTTCGCAAGCTGGAAAGACATGGACATCACCGTTCTCAACGAGAAGTTCGCGGGAACAAACCAGATTGGATTCCTCGGACACACTCTCGCGGACGGACAGCCGACGCTTCCGGCCGCATTCGCCCGCCTCGCGATAAAGACAGCCTCTTCATCGTCTGGCGGCACCGGCGGCTCTGATTCAGGCAACTAAGCGTCATTACCGGGCTTGACCCGGTAATCTGCTGAAAGTTTACAGCAGGTTACCGCGCTACAGCGCGGGAACGGCATTTTTAGCAATAGGGAGAACAAAAAAATGGCGAAAAAAAACGCGGTTCCAAAAGAAGAGAAAACGGCGGAAAAGCCGGAAGCGGAAAAACAGACGGCTTCTGAAGAAAAGGCGCAGAAAAAAATAAAAGTGAAAATTCTTGAAACCTTGCGCGGAACTTACGGCGCCTTTAATCCCGGCGAGACAGCGGAGATTGAGGCAAAGACCGCGGAGACCTTTATAAGGGGCGGACTTGCGGAAAAAATCTAGGTTAGAAATATGGCTTATATTACGGTAGAAGAACTTGAAGACTATGTGAAAAAATATCCCGATGAAAGCTCCCTCCTTGAGCATTATGTGAACGCTGCCGAGGAAATGGTTGAGAATTACCTGGGATATTCACCGGAACTAAAAGAGTACAGGACAGTCTGCTACGGCGATGACGGCCGGCTTTTCTGCCTTGAGGCTTTTCCTCTCGTAGAGCTGAAGGAAGCGAGAATAAACGGAAATCCCGTTGATTCCTCTCTTTTCAGGATAAAAAAACGCAACTATCTTGAGCTCAACTACGGAAAAGGCGTCTTTTATTCCGGAAGCCTTTACTCGCTTACGTATACGGCGGGATTTGAGAAAGTCCCCAGCAAAATAAAGACCGTCGCTTTGCAGCTTGCAAGCCTTGTATGGGAAAGCGAGGGAGGAAATCTTGCGGTGTCTTCCACAACGTACTCAGACAACGGAAGCCGTGTTTTCAACAACTTCAAGGCGGACAGGTTTCTGGAAGAGCTTGAGCCCTACAAAAAGGGAAGCGGAGAGGACTTTTAATGGGCGGAAACTGGATTGTGGTCGAGGCCGAGGTTGACGAGGTTGTAAAGGCGCTCTCCGAAACCTCAAAAAGCCTTGCGGGCATAAAAAAGCAGTCGGTCGGAATAATCGCCCGCTACGGCGTCAAGTTTATCAGAAAGAGAATAAGGGAAACGCTTCTGGACAGGAAACGCTCCACAAAGGAGCTTCAGAAGTCCTATTCATTCCGGGTAAAAAAGGACGGAAGCGAGGCGAACATCTACCCGAGGGGCGCCGCCGGCTCAAGAATCTTCCCGAAGGCATTTGTGAACAACTACGGCTACGAGGGCGCGACAAAGCGGAGCAAAAGCTGGAGCTTCGCGCCGAAGGCATTTGTCCAGGACACAGAGAGCCTTCTGGAAAAAAGAGACTTTGACACGGAGCTTCAAAAGATGATTGACAGGACGCTCGCCAAATACTGGAGTTGAAAAATGAAAAGCGCGCAAAGCCTTAAAAATTTTATAGCGAAAAACCTTGACGGTTTTACAGAAAGCAACGTGATAATCGGAAGCGTTGACCTTTCAAGGTTCCCGCAGAAAAATCTCTGCGTGATTGTCCCGGAGACAATGGAAGTCGTCGAGCAGTACATTGACGGCAGCTTCGAGGCGAAGACCTCGTTCACCCTGTCGTTCCTGTTCCGCGGCGAAAAATACCCGGCCCTTGTCGAGAAAATGGAGGCTAAGGCGGACGAAATTCAAAAGCTCATAATGAACAGTCTTTCGCTCGAAAACGCGGTAGCTTCCGCGGAGCTTGAAAAAATCGAGTTCTACTACGACTGCGGAACAGTCGAAAGCCAGGCTACAGGGCTTGACGTAAAAATGACTATAACAGAAGAAAAATAAGGAGATGCAAAAGGCATTTCTGACAGGAGAAAACAATGAAAATCAATAAACTTGGAACCGGCGAGCAGGTCAAGAAATACCATGTCGCGCTGCTTGTGAACAAAGGCACAAAAGCCTCTCCAAGCTGGGTGCAGATTGAAAAGTCAACCGACAACACAATCACGATGAACGCGGAGACAGAAGACCGCGATTTTATCGTGGACACAAACCCGACAACCATTCTGAAAAAATACAAGCCGTCAATGAGCGAGCCTGTTACGCTTTACAAGGGCAACCCGGACTACGAGTTCTTCTGGGACAAGTTCTATAAGATGTCGGCAGGAGCGGCCGCGGAAAGCGAGATTCTTGTAGTCTTTATGAACGAGGAGCCGGAGGACGGAAAATACGAGGCATGGAAATGCGACTGCGTATGTGTCTGCGACAACTTCAATCCTGTAGATTCCATTCTGACATTCTCCATCAACTTCAACGGAACAGTAGAAACCGGAACTGTCTCTGTAGGAGAAGACGGAGCGCCGGCATTTACAAAAACCACAGATTCAGAAACAGTGTAAATGGATTTGACAAAAAAAATACTGCCGTCCGCTGTTGAGGTTGACGGCATTTTTTATCCGGTTAAGACAGAGCATTATTACTGGTTCAATTTTGCAAGGCTTATAAAAAAAGCGGATTCCGTAAGCGATTTTGATTTTTTGTATGAGGACGGGAAGCCGGCCGACCGGCAGAAAGGATTTTTCGCCCTGCTCAGTTTTTTTTCGCCAAAGAAAGAGCTTCCGCGCGTCTGCGGAGCACAAAACGAAGAAATTCCGCTCGACTACGAAATTGACTCGGACTATATTTATGCCGCAATCCTTGAGCAGTACGGAATAGACCTATTTGAAAAAGGCGTCCACTGGCACAAAGTCTTAGCGATGATGCGGGCTCTACACGATGTGAAGCTCACCAGGATAATCGAATACAGGCTCTATAAAAAGCCGCAGAAAAACGAGAGCTACGAAAGCCAGATGGAAGAGCTGAAAAAGGCCTGGCGGATAGAAAGCGCGGAAGAAAAGCGGGAGCGCTCGGAAGCGGAAAAAAGGGAAAAAGAATTCTCCGCAAAGATAAGAAAATAAAACGGGAAAAGGAAAGAACTTAAATATAAAAATTAAAGCAAGGAAAATAAATCAATCATAGGGAAGCCTCCTTTGATGCTTAAAAATTACTTATCGGGATTATACGGAGGACACCCTGCATTTACCTGATCAAGCCATTCTTTTGATATTGGCTCATCGTCTTTATTATACGTTTTTTCGATAAATATAAAACATATTATAAGAAATATTATAAGACCCATAAACACGCCTCTCTAATGACTATATAGCAGAGGAAAAGAAAAAAAATGTTAATTAAAACAAATTGCCGTACTGGTCATCGATTCCGTCACCCTGGTCGTGTTTGTCGCTCCATTTCAAGAAAGCTTTAAAGATAAGGCATGCGCCAACAAAACCTAAAATAGAGTAAATTAAATCTGCCATAGGGAAGCCTCCTTTACTATTTTAATAGTAATGTGATGCTTAAATAAAAGCAAGGAAAATAAAATGGGAAACAGTAAAAAGAGTATAAATATCAAAATTGCGGCGAACACAGAAAGCGCGGCAAAAGGCATTGAGCAAATTACAAGAAAATTAAATGAATTTGAAAAACAAAGCAAAAATAGTTTATCTAAAGTTTCAAGATTTGCTTCAGCGGTAAACGGACTACAAGCAGCAACTTCTCTTGTTACTTCCGGCATAAAAAACGCCGTTTCCGCCATCTCCGAATGTTCCGACGCCTACGAGAGGCAGGCGGACGCGGAGACGCTTCTTGCGGCAGCCGTCAAGAACAATCCTTACATGAACGAGCAGAGCGTTCTCCAGCTCAAGGAGTACGCAAGCCATTTGCAGTCAATATCCACGGTCGGGGACGAGGAGCTTCTGCCTTTTATGGCGCAGCTTGCCGCTTCCGGAAGAACCCAGACGGAAATTCAGCAGATAATGGGCGCGGCCCTGGATGTTTCCGCCAGCGGAGCCATGTCGCTTGAAAGCGCGGTAAAAAACCTGAACAAGACTTTCTCGGGGCTCTCAGGCGAGCTTGGCGAAAGCGTTCCGCAGATAAAGCAGCTCACAGCGGAGCAGCTCAAGAACGGAGATGCGGTCAAAATTCTTGCGGAGCAGTATTCGGGAATGGCGAAAAGCACGGCTGGCTCGACAGGCGGGTGGAAGCAGTTCAGGAACACGCTCGGAGACCTGCAGGAGATGATAGGCGAGAAGTTCTCCGAAAAGAAAAACGCGGCCGGGCAGGTTCTTAACAGCTTCTTCTCAAAAGTAGTAGAAAAGCTGCAGGCGGCGAAAAAAGAGACGGACGAGTTCCGCGCAAAGCTCGGTCTTATCGCGCAGAATGACGGAGCGGACGCGACAATAAGCTCATACCAAAGCGAGCTTGACCTTCTCAAGCAGGAAAACGCTGAAATTCAAAAAAAGCGTGATGTGCTCTCAAGCAAAAGCTGGAAACAGTACGCGGCCGCGCAGACAGCCGCGCTAAAACAGGAAGTCGAGGCATACGAAAGCAAGGCCGCTGAGCTGAGCAAGGCGACAACGGACGCATACAACGCATGGCTCCCGTATTCCCAGGCCGTGACAGACGCGGAAAAGACAAAGCAGGCGGAGCTTTGGAAAACTTACCAGACGGCGCTGAAAACAGAACAGGAATATTTAAAAGAGCAGCAGGGCGTTAAAAAGAGGCTCAAGGAAACAACAAAAGCCATGAAAGAAGAATACAACGACCTGATAGCGGACCAGGAGACGTGGACGGCGGAAAGCCTCAAGAAAGACGAGGACGCGAACAGAAAGCGCATTGAATTTCTTGAGCGGCAGATCGCCATAAAAAAAGAGGCGGAAGAAAACTTAAAGGACAGCGCAAAAAAGGACGAGGAGACCGCAAAGATAAACGCGCAGATTTCCGCCTACAACGAAAAAATAGAGGCCATGCAGAAAGAGGCTGAACTGCGCGGAAAAAGCGTCTCGCAGGAAGACCTTCTCAATGCGAAAATCGAGCACTACATGGCGGTATGGAAAGAATCCGGGGACTGGGCGGCCTCGTATCTTCAAAGGCTTGCGGCTGAAATTGAAAAGGAATTTGCAGATTTGGACATCGACATTCCGGAAATGCCTGCGCTCGACAAGCTTACGGACAAGGAGCAGATAGAGGCTCTTGAAAGCTATCTTCAGATTCTTTTAAGCCTGAAGGACAACCTGGAGGAGAACAGCGAGGCATGGAACAAGCTGGAAAGCTCGATTAAAGGAGTTATGGGGCAGATTGATAACCTCAAGAACAAGACAGGCGAATGGAGCGCAATGGACGACTGGGAAAAGCTAGGCTATGTCCAGGAAAAGTTCTCGGAGCTTGCGTCCGGCATAAACTCCGCTCTCTCCCTTGTAAGCGAGACGCTGGACAACCAGACATCGGCGGACGTCCAGAGCCTTGAGAACGCCTATAAAAAGGGGCTTATAAGCGAGGAGGAGTACAATTCAAAAAAGGAAAAAATCGAGAAAGACAGCGCGAGAAAAAAATACAAGGTGCAGATGGCGGAATGGGCCCTGAGCCTTCTGCAGACACAGTCGGCGGCGGCCCTTGCGATTGCGAACAGCCTTAAGGACGGCGGAACTCTCGGAATGATAAACGCGGCGATTATGGGAGTAGCGACCGCCGCGCAGCTCGCCGCGCAGATTGCCGCGAAGCCTGTTCCGCCGTCTTTCGCCTCCGGCGGCATTGTTCCGGGAACTTCGTACTCAGGCGACAACGTGCAGGCGAACGTGAACTCAGGCGAGATGATTTTGAACGCAAGGCAGCAGCGCGCATTGTGGGAGACCGCCAACGGAAGCATAGGGGCAGGAGCGGGCGGAGTTGTGTTCAACATAAAGGTGAACAACGAGGCGGGGGACGTGGCGAGCGCGGGAGTTGCGACGGGCACCGACGGATTCACAGTCGCGATCAAGAAAATAGTGGGCGACGCGATGGCGAGCGGAGAAATGAACGACAGCTTCCAGGTAATGAAGGCGAACATCTACGGACGGAGGATAACAAACTAAATGAAAAGCTGGCCAGACAATGTAAGCAGGAAAGCGTACGGGCTTGAGACCGCTTTCGGCAAGAACTACACGGAGGTCTCTTTTGAGGCCGGAACAAAAAGAAGAATACTCAACGACTTGAAAGTCCGCAAAAAGTACACTTTCAAGATTGACATGGCGGACGACCCTAAAAACCAGTCAAGCGAATACAAGGCCTTTATGAACTGGTTCGACAACACAATCCACGGAGGCGCGGAGAGCTTCTCGTTCATAGACTTTGAGAATGTCGAGAGCGAGAAGGAGTATTTTTTTGCGGAAACACCGTCATCAAGCGGGCAGGACATAAAGACCGTTTCTTTTTCATTGGAGGAAGCATGACAGATTCAGAGCTTTTCGAGCTTTTCACAAGCAAGTCGGGCGGCTTTTCCCTTCCGTTTTTAATCACGCTCACGGACGGAAAGACAGAGCTGAACTACGTGAACGCAAGAAACAACGTGGTTTTTGACGGCACAACATACAAGGCGGAAGTTTTCCAGTTCTCCGCGAACGCGGACGTGCTCGGATTCTTCGGAGGCGGAACGCTGGAAATCGCGCGGACTTTCGATGTTGTCTCGCTTCTGGAGCAGAACGACCACATCACAATAAAAATAAACGGCGTTCTTTATAACGGCGAGGCTGTCGGGCTTTGCGGCTACACCTCAAGATACTGCAAGGCGGTTTTCTCAAAGTCAACCGTAAAAATCACAATGGAAAAAGACGACCGGCTGTCGATGACTTTTCCGGCCACAGTGTTCACGGCGGCGAACAACCAGGGCAACGCGTAAGATGACTATAAAGGCATGGAAGAAATCAGATACGACGACTTGCTTTGCGTGCCTTTTAAGAAGGGCGGGCGCTCAAAGGACGGACTGGACTGCTACGGGCTTTGCATCGAGCTTTGCAGGCGGTGCGGAAAGACGCTCCCGGACTTCGCGACCTTTTGCGCGATAAGTCCGGAGAACGACGCTCAGAAGCGGAATGAATTCAATCATTACGTAAAGGAAATCCCAAGGCCGAAAAAATACGCGCTTGTCGAGCATCTGAACGAGGACGGCGAGATTCACATCGGCTTCTTGCTTGACGATAAAACCTACATCCACGCGACACTTTGCGGAGTCCGCATAACTCCGCTGTTCGCCTTGAAAAATCCAAAATTCTACGAGGTTATAAAATGAAGGCTTTGATTTACCGCGACTTTTCAGAAAGCTATAAGACAAGGGAAATCGGAACAGGAAAAATAAAGGACGTTCTTCCGGAATACCCGGAGGACAGATACGCAGTCCTTGTAAACGGCGCAAGGCGGAACGGAGACTATGAGATAAATGACGGCGATGCGGTCATTGTGCGCGCGATTCCGCACGCGACCGGTGTTTTAATCGCTTCGCTGGTTGTCGCAGGAGCGGGCGCAATCGTCGGCGGAGTGGCGGCATACAAGGCCAAGAAGCAGGCGCAGAGGGCGCAGGAGGAGGCGGAAAGGCTCTCGGAATCTCTCAAGAACTCGGGCGGAAGCGTGGACGCGGACCCGACAATGCCCGGAGCGTCAAACACAGTGGCGACAGGAAAGACGCAGCCTTTTGTGATGGGAAGACGCCTGTGGACGCCGTATTTCCTGACATCTGAATGGGACAGCTTGCGCGGCTCGTACTGGCAGGAGGCGGTCGCATCCTGTTTCGATGTGAAAATCACAGTGACAATAACGGAAGACTATGACGAAGAGGAAAACAGTTTAGACGGCTGGTTTTATGAGCTGAACCTTGAGTTTCTTTCGGACTGGGACGGCGGGCTCGATGTAAACGTGATGTACGGCTCCCATTACGACGGCTTTGAGTTCACCATAAAAAAAGGCGAGACTTACACGGCAGGACAGACAATAAACGCGCGTTTTTACGACGGCTGGAACAGAGAAAGAACAGACATCCGCATAAACGGACAAAAATATTATCTCAGCGGCCTGGATTTTGACGAGGAAGAGACATCAGGCTACTTAAATTTGAAATATACATTCATAACCTCGGAGGCGCGCTACGAGAAGGACAACACAGAATACAACTACCGCGTTCTTCAGGCGGGCTTCGCGGACCAGGCGATTGAGGAAATCCGCGCGGACAACGAGGTTCTGGTCAAGTTCAATCCGCCTGCGACAAGCGCGGACACATTCCTGTCGTCAACCCTGTTTCCGGACAGCCGCCTTGAAATCCGCCAGAACGGAGAGGCTTTTAAAGACGAGAAGTTCAGCTTCAAGATGGACGTGCAGGAAACCGGGACAGAGCTGAAGCTCTCGGACGACGAGAGCTATTCCGACCTTGAGTACACGGTTCCTGTAAACACAAAGTCAATCTATATTCCTCTTGAATTTCCGTCAGGGCTTTACACGACAAACGACAACGGAAGCCGCTCAAGCCGGAAAATAGAGACGCTCGTCCAATACTCTACGGACGGCGGAACAACTTATAAAAATTTGCAGACGCAGTTCGGAAAGAACGGAGCAGTAGAGGACAACAACCGCTCAGACCTTTATTTTGTCCTTGAGCACACGTTCACGGACGCTGAAATTCTTTACGCGGTAAAAAACGGACAGCCGGTAAAAATAAAGATTTCCTGTCTTACTCCAAAAACAGAGAACGGAAACACCTGCGACAATATGCAGATTGTGAAAATCCGCTCGCGCCTGATTGACGAGAAAAAGGCGCGGAAGAATGGCGTAGTTGAATACGCTCCGCTTCTCGACGCGAAGATTGACGCTCTCAGCGTAAAAATCGGGCTCTGCCTCAAGGCAACCGCCACGAACAAGGACAAGGCAAGTAAAATCCAGATTGTAACCTGCGGAATGGCCCGCGTATGGGACAAGACATCAAGGGAATGGAGCGAAGAGAAAAAGGCGACAAGAAACCCGGCGGCGTGGCTTCTGGAAGTTCTCACAAGCAGGACGCACCCGGCTTCAAGGCTGAGCGACGGCGAGATCGACCTTGAGAGCCTCGGCGACTTCTACGAGTACTGCGACGAGAACGCGCTCAACATCGACCTTGTAGTCTCCACAGGCGACACAAAGGAGAACATTCTCAAGAAAATCCTTGAGACAGGAAACGCCGGGCTTTACCGCTCGATATACGGAAAGCTCGCGGTCGCAATCGACGACAGGAAGGCAAACGCGGTCGCAATCCTCAACCAGCAGAACCTTATCAGCTTTTCAGCTGAAAAAAATCTTACAAGGAACGTTGACGGCTACCGCGTCACTTTCACGGAGAACCAGTTCTGGAAAGAGGACACGCAGGTCTTCATGCGCGACGGCTCGGACTACGCGGATTCCCCGGCGGACGTGCAGATTGAGGAGCTTAAAATAGACAGCTTCACGGCGGACAGCAAGAAAGGCGACTTCTCGCAGGTGTACAAGTCCATACGGCGGAAGATAAACGCGGACATCCTGCGCGCCCACACGTTCACGCTTGAAATAGGCAAGGAGGGCTACTTCTTCCCGCTCTTCTCGAAAATCAAGATTCAGCACCCGGCGCTCTACACAGGGCTTGGAAGCTCCACTGTAAAGCGGCTGATTGTCTCAGACCAAAAAATCATAGCGCTTGAGCTTTACTCTCCTGTACAGTATTCAGCCGGTGAGAGATACGGGGCTGTAATCCAGTGCGTGAACAAGAATTACTCAAGAATATTAAACGCTGAGTACACGGCGGAAAGCGGGGAAAGCGCGGTAATAAACCTTGTGAACCCTATTCCAGTTTCTGCGGAAACTGTCCCGTCCGCCGACAATATCCTCTCGTTCGGGCTTCTTTCCGATGACGGCTCGTTCCAGACAATCACAAGCGAGATTACGGTTACAGAGATAAAGCCGACAACGAGCGGCTACAGGCTCACAGGCGTTGACTACTCGGACGCTCTCTTTGACTACGGAAATATTCCGCGCTACGAGTGCAATCTCTCAAAGCCGCGCGGCTCGCTCGGAACACAGCCGCTGACGAACGACGACCTTTTGAAAAAGACGGACGAGATAAAGGGCGAGCTTGAGAAGCTTGTCTCTGTTGATGTTGTCAACTCTGTTCAGTCTCCGGCGGATGTATTCTCCTGTCTTGGAATCGCGGAAAAGGACGGAATCACGCTCTCCGCTGTTGCCGGCGGAAGCACAATCTTTGACAACGTAAAAAACTTTGTCTACCAGATTTCGCGCGACGCTGGAGAGACATGGCAGGACGTTGACGGCGAATACTATTCATTCGACCGCCCAAAGGACGGCTACCCGGAAAAAAGCGCGCTTGCAAACTACCAGATACGCTCAAAGGCGAAAAACTCCTATAATGTTCTTTCAAAAAACTGGAAAGAGGGAAGCGTATCGGCGTCTAAAAACTACAAGACGTGGATTCTTTCCGCTCCGAAAGTCTCGGCAAAGGCCTACGAGGGAAGAATTGAAATCTCCTTGAACGACGAGGCGAACGCGAATGTCTGGGGATTCAAGAACTATTCTTTAAGCTACACGGACGCCGGCGGAAAATGCAAAAGCGCGCTTGTAAAGAAAGACGACTGGAATTATACGCTTCCTATTACGGGGCTTTGCCTTGAGAAATCGGACATCGCCAGAATCACGTTCACGGCGAAAGTTAGCACGGAGGCGGACGCGGAGACGGCGCAGTGCAGCGCGGACACGTCGGAGTATCTCACGTATGTTCCGAGCGTGCCTGAAATCGCGCTGAGCGTGAGCGGGCGGAGCGTGGCTCTCTCGTTCTCGCACAAGGAATTCTATGAATTTTCAGGCTACGCGCTCCAAATCTCGAAGGACGGGAAGAGCTGGTTCTCATACGGCGAGGACGACTACGACCGGGACAATGAGGATAAATGGAAAGGCGAGGCGGACGGAAGAACCGGGATTCCGGGAAGCTACAAGGCGTTCTTTCTTTCGCTTGAGGGCGAGACAGAAAACACTCCGCAAAGCACGGGCTACTACTTCCGCGCGCTCTCATACGGAGCGGAAGCAGGCGGACAAAGAAAAGAGAGCGGCTGGAGCGGTGCGGAATACGCGCTTGCGGCGGCGACGCTCGCGCGCGACATCGTGGCGAACGCGATAACGAACAACAAGCTCGCCGAGGGCGCGGTTACGGCGGACAAGATAGCGGCGGGGACAATCACCGCGGACGAGCTTTACGCCGGAGACCTCGCGGCGGGCGGAGCGTCTTTCGGAAAAATCACCTCCGGCGGAAACGGAATCTCAGGCGACGCGAACAACTTCTGGGACCTGGAGAAGAACGAGTTCCGCGTGGGAAACGACATCAGCCTCGAGAACACGGAGACCGGGCTTCCAAAGGCGGACAACAGCAACGCGTGGTACTTCCACTACAAGGAGAGCTTCGGCCTTGCGCTCTCGCTCGCCAAATTCGTGGTAACGTCAATCGCGTCAATCATAAAGGGCGTGTTCAAGATACAGACGAACGCGGGCGCGGACTTCGTGAGGGTGAACCCGGAGAGCACGGAGCAGGACGGCATAGCCGCAAAGACTTTCAATGTTGACGGCACTGTAAACGCGACCAACGTCAAGGCCTCGGCAGTTCTGAGCGGAAACAGCATATCAAGCGACACACAGATAACCGCAAAGAGCGGCATAACCGCCGGGGGAAACGTGACGGCAGGCGGAAAATTTTCCGGGAAGCTTGACGGCTATATTGAAAGGTCTATAGAAACATCGAACAGTCCGCAGGCGCTCGTCAATGTCTCAGGCTCATCCGACGGCTACACCGTGCAGGCGAGAATGGACAGCGCGAACAACCTTGAAATCCGCCACCGCCTCTTTGACGACATCTCCACGTCAGAGACGTGGTACGGAAACGACACCCAGCTGATGAAGCTCCAGCCTACAGGAAGCGAAACATCGATAACAGGAGCGGACCTGACCGTGAACGGCACAGTCCACGCGAGCCTCGACGGAACCGCGAGCAGGGCGACCGGCATTCCTTATACAGGCGAAAATGTCAGCTGCATCTCGGCGCAGCAGCAGTCAACGCCGTTCAACAACTCGGCGGCCGAATGGGCAAGCTACATAATCTGCAACCACGGCAACGGAAAAAGCTACTATCACCAGATGATAAGGCTTCCGTTCTTCTCCGACACTCCGCAGCTTCAGAGGCGCGTCGCAGGCGCTCTTCAAGGCTGGCGGAATTTCGCTATGGAGGGGAACTCAGTCAGCTTTAAAGGCTTGACAGCCTCGTCCGCGACAATAGGCGGGCGCGCCGCCATAACCGGCACGACAAGCACGGACTCAAACGGAAACCTTGTCCTGAACCTGTACACGAACTAGAGAAGAGCGCGGCAAAAAATGGAAAGCCGCGCTTTTTTTTATGCAAAGCGCTTGACAAATACTATATAACGATATATATTTAATACATCAGATGGAGGTTGCTTATGGGTAAAAATCATAAGAAACGGACAAAAAAAAGCAGTCTTAAAAAGACTGCTCTGGCAATACTGGAAACAGTTAAACTTTTAGCCGAGTTGACGCTTCTAGTATTAGAAATCCTAATCCTGCTTAAATAAGCAGGCGGGGGCAGCAGGAAGAGGCCTGCCGCCCTTGTAGGATAGCCTTTTTATAGACGGGGGTCAAGCATGATTACGGTTTTAAGAATTATAGTTATAGTTCTTCTTTCTCTTTCTCTTATTATAAAGCTGATAAAGTTTTTCAACAAAAAGGGGCGGTAAAAATGACAACAAAGGAAGTTTCTGAAAGATACGGCGTCTGCATCGCGGCCGTGGCGCGCTGGGCGAAAAACAACGGCGTGAAGAGGGGCGAGCCTGTGAACGGCATAATGCCTTTCAGCTGGACGGAGGACGACTGCCGCCGCTTCGAGGCCCGGCGCGCGCCGGGCTGGAAAAAAGGCATGCCGCGGAAGCAGCAGTAAAAGCGGAATCCCCGGATTTGCTCCGGGGATTTTTACTTATTATCTTTTTTTTACCAAATCAATTATAAGCCGGCTTACTGTTTTGCCTTGCTCTTTCGCCATCTGCTTTATCAAGGCTTCCTCCGATTCAAGGCAGGAAACAACAATGCGTCCTGTCTTGTAGCCGGTGCTGTTTGTTGTGCTTCCTTTTTTTCTTCCGGCTCCAGCCCTTGCGCCTCCGTGCGTGTTTTTTACCTCGTCCATTTTATGCCTCTTTATTTTATAAATCTTAAAACAATATCAAGAATTTGAAGAACTAAAATTGCTACCATTATTTTTTCTATTCTGCTCATTATTGACACTCCTGTATAATTTGACTATTTTAAAACCGCCCATAGATACTGCTAATATCTATGAACGGCGGAAAACTAAGCGTCTAACTTAGAAAAACTGGTCAAGAATGAACCTTAGAAGTTCCAGCAGAAAAGCCAGCATGGCGATTATTTCTGCTCTTGACCATTTTTTTTTCTTTTTTTGCTTCACATTCTTATTACCTCCTGATATTTATAATATAATGCGTTTTGATTATTATGTTAATACTTTTCAAGTAAAACTTTATAAAAAAATTAAAAAGAATGACTATATCTGCATGATAAGCATAAACGGCAAAACGCCACGGCTTGTAAATATAAACGGCTCTGTTCCTGCCGTTGTCAAAATCAACGGCCAGACTGTATGGGAGGACGCGTTCTCCATAGACTTCAAGGCGAACCTTTACTGGAGCTCAACGTCCTACAGCAGCGGGTGCTCCGACTGGGAGGTAGAGGACATACGGCTCTCGGGCTTTGCAGTCACCGCAAGGCACTATTTTGAGCGCCTGTATCTGGATTCGATAAAACTTCGTTCTTTCTATTATGACAGCAAAGGAAATATTCAAGATGAATATGAAGAGAGCCTTGAATACTCAGACCACGAGCTTAAGTCCGGGCAGACTTATAATATTGACCAGTTCTTCTATTTCGGCGAGACCGACGTTAACAGTCTTGTCAGCGCTGATTTTTATTTTTCGGCGGCGGGAAAGTATAAAATAAAAAGAACAGTCAGCGTCTCCGCCGGCACAGACGGCATGGACAGGAAGAGCGACCCTGTCCTGCATACGGTGTATTCAGACAAGATAAGCGCATTCACTGAATGGGAGATAGCCACCATAAACGCAAAATAGGAGACATAAAAAATGATAGAGGCGATTGAGAACCTGGACGAATTCAAGGGCGTCATAAAGTGGCGCGTAACGCACAACTGCAATTTTTCCTGCTCATACTGCATCCAGAGGTACTGCCAGGACCAGCCGGACATCTGGGGAACATTGGAGGAGGACGAAAAAAGGAGCATCGCGGCAGCCCCGGACATCTCGCGGATTATGGACGAGATGAAGGCAGATAAAATCAAGCTCGACCTTGTAGGCGGAGAAGTCACGCTTTTCGACCTTGAGAATCTTCTTTCAAAGATAGCATCGCAAAAGCTGAAAAAAGTATACATAGTGACAAACTTTCACCGTCCGAAGGAATATTTTGAGAGCCTTGCGGAATACCTGAAAACAAGAAGCTGCGCGCTTGAGGTCTGCGCCTCCTGGCACAGCGAGTGCATCGACTTTGAAACTTACTCCTCAAAAATCCTCAGCCTGAAGGACACCGAAAACCTTACGATAAAATGCGAGAAAGTGAACACAGGCGACAATCCGGATGAAATCGGGAAGATAAAGGAATTCTGCGAGGCGAACAATATAAGCTACCTGATAGACATTGCGACAGATTTTTCAGCAAAGGCGGTGAACAGAAGAATACGCGGAGAATTGAAGACGAGCTTCAAGAAGCCTCATCCGCGCTTTATGCTTTACAAGGACGACGGAACGCAGGAGGAGTGCTGGAGCCAGAACGCGCTGATCACAGGGCAGGTGGCGGGAACAGAAAGCCAGATTACACAGCTGAAAGAGGGCTTTATGACAAAAGGCTGGTACTGCTCGCGGGACATAGACTATGTGTACGTTATGATTGACTATCACCACGGAATAGCCGGCGGAAAATGCAGGCAGAAAGAGCCGCTGGCGGATTTCCACATACAGGCAGAGCCCCACCAGTGCGAGTTCGCGTCATGCAACTTCTGCGGAAAGATGAGCGTGGCGAAAGAAAAGGACAGGCTTATGGAGTTTTTGGAAAAATAAAAGCATTTATCAAAAATGAGTTGACAAGTAAACATATTTATAGTGTTATAAAAGCATCAAGGGAAACTTCCCGATAAGGAGCGTGAAAAGCGGGATGCTGAAAAAAGAAAAGCTGCTAAATGCCTTAGCAAAACTGATTACAGCAGTCGCAATGCTAATATCGGCAATAGCAGCACTCATCAACGCGCTTAAATAGCGCAAGGCTTGGCGGATAGACACCGCCCGCCTTTATTTAGTCTAAGTTTTTTTTATATCAAAGTCAATAATTTTTAAAGGAGGCAACGTATGTATTTTCTTATAACCGGTTTTTTTGTTATTCTGGCAAATCTTTCGCTTATATTTTTAAAAAATGTCTTTCTTGCGGTTTTTTTAATCTTGCTTGCGGGCGCTGTTTTTTTCAGGAGGCACAAAAATGGAAAATGAAACAAAAGCCCGCGCTCCGCGCTCACGGGAGCGGGGAATGGGAAAAAACAACAAGGGCACAACACGCGTGCTTTTTCAGGTAAGCTGCCAGCCGGAGGAGCGCGGGCGGATAAAGGAGCTTGCGGAAAAAGCCGGCAAGACAACAAGCAAATTCCTGGTGGATTTGGCGCTCGGAAGAAGCTGAAGAGCACAAAAAAAATGTCACACTGACCCTCCGCTTTTTTTTATTTAGCTTTTAAGTGTGACATAAAAGTGTGACATTTTATGTTACAAATTCATGTCACACTTGGCGGTTAAAAAAAATTGATTTAACGGCTTGTTTTTACTAATTTTATATGTTATAAAGAATTAACGTTTATGTTATGCGCATTTTTGTAGCTCAGTTGGATTAGAGCATCTGCCTTCTAAGCAGAGGGTCGCGTGTTCGAGCCACGCCAGTCTCAAAAGGCGCGTAATTCTTTGTATAGAACGGGATTGCGCGCTTTTTTTTTATT
>ERZ808286.810-NODE-810-length-18113-cov-4.895448_pt1 | contig 18113 bp, 15 predicted proteins | sample MGYA00521276_ERZ808286 | MGnify/ENA primary metagenome ERZ808286 (study PRJEB31516, sample SAMN03275607) | gut metagenome | biome: mammalia-associated habitat; material: feces | host: Papio cynocephalus | place: Kenya | collected 2012-08-01 ... | reverse complement strand
GACGCGGCGACGTTTTCGGCTTCGCGTTCCTTTTCCCGCGGGGAAGGCAGATACGACGCGGCGCGAATCAGGTTTTCTTCCGTATATTGGTTAGACAAGGCGGTAATCCTTTCATAAAACAAACAGTCGTCCTGTTTGACGTTTTTATCAGGTTAGCAAATTTTCATCGGGTCAATCAAGGAAATCTTCACCGAAACGCCCCTAAAAAAATCAAACAAATCAGTTTGTTGCAAACGCGCGCGAAAAAAGGGGAAAGCGGCTTGCCTTCCCCTTTTTCAACTGCGTTTTCCGTTTGCCGAACGGCGTCAGCGTCCCGTCACGCGGCGCGCGACGGCCGCTTTGACGGCGGCGTTCTGCGCCGTGTTGGTCTGCGTCTTTTCCGCGGACTGGAAGCGGAAGTATTTGTTCAAATCCTTGAACCCGCCTTCCAGAGTGACCATGTGATCGCGATACTGTTTGCCCAGCTTCGGATCGTCTTTGGACAACTGCGCCAAAACTTCCAAGTGACCTTTGGAACCGATTTTGTAGCCGGCGTTGTCGTTGATCTTGCCGTACATTTCCTGCACCGCGTCGCAGACTTCGGATCCCTCTTTCTGCCAGGCGAAGTGGCAACCCAGGCGAACCGCGCCGCCGTCGGATTTGATGCTGTCGCCGACCATCACGGTTTCGGAGGCTTTCGCGCCGTGGGTGTCCATGATGGACTGCATGACGTCCATGTTGGGCTTCCAGACGTTGCCTTCGTTCATGACCAGCTTGTCGCCCAGTTTGGCGACCATTTCGTCGCGGTATCCGTCGTAACGACCGCCCGTCACCTGCAACGGGGCTTTCTTGAACTGAACCTTGCCGTCCACGTTTTCCGTCGTTCCGTCGGCGCGGCAGACCAGTCCGTCGACCAGATCCAGCGGGAAGTTCATGTCCGCCAGACGGGCGACCGCGCCGGAAGCGGGCGAATCGGTGTACATGACGAACTTCGCGCCGGCGGCTTTGGCTTTGCGAATGGTGGCGATGACGCCCTCATACATTTTGTTGCCGGCATGGTACTGTTTGGCGACGTCGTGGCAAATCTTCGCGTCGGCTTTTTCCAAGCGCTTGCGTTCTTCGGCGGATTTGCCCTCGTAGCTCAGTTCCGGCGTCTGCGCGATGATGTCCGGGAAGTTGTGGAAACGGGCGTAGCCGTCGGAGTTTTCGCGAATGCTGTCGTACAGTTTGTCTTTTTCCAAACCGCGGCTTTTCGCCAATTCTTCGACACCTTTGTCCCACGCCAGTCCCCAGTTGTTGAAATAGTCGGAGATGGTGTTGTCGATGTCGCTGACAATCAATTTCACGGGTTTCTTTTCGTCGCTCATAAGAACCTCACTTCAAAAAAAACATTTGTTAGATTTGTTATAACGAACCCCGTCCGGTTTTTCAAGCATATTTTTGTCCAGAATTTCCTTTTTTTTGCCAAAAGCCGCCAAACCCCGTTAAAAACGGCGGAAACCCTGATGTTTTTCAGAAACGAAAATTTTTATTCCGCCCGTCGGACGCGCGCCGTTTTGACGGTCTTTTCGGGAAAGAAACCACGGAAACGAAACAATCGCCGGCAAAATAGACAAAAGACGCCGTTTCGGATTCGCCGAAAAACCTGTTGTCAAAAAACGGACAGGCTTTAATATAAGGCGCTTTTCAAAAACGCGAAAGGAAAAAACATGGCTGAACGGACGAAAAACGGAATCGACGCTTTACTGGACATTATGAAACGTCTGCGCGACCCCGACCGCGGTTGCGAATGGGACAAGGCGCAAACGCCCGAAAGCATTTCGCCCCACACGCTGGAAGAAGCGTACGAAGTCTGCGACGCCGTTGAAAAAAAGGACGCCGCCCAGCTGAAAGAAGAATTGGGCGACCTGCTGCTGCACATCGTTTTTTACGCCCAGATGGCGAAGGAACGGGGGCTGTTCGATTTTCAGGACGTCGTCGACGGCGTCTGCGCCAAAATGATTCGCCGCCACCCGCACATTTTCGGAAACGCCGCGGAGCGCCCCGACTGGGAACGGCTGAAAGCCGACGAACGCCGCGAACATCATCAGGACGGCGTCCTGTCGGGAATCGCGGACGCCCTGCCGCAGACGATTCGCGCGTTCAAACTGCAAAGCCGCGCCGCCCGCGTCGGATTCGACTGGGCGGCTCCGCTTTTGATCGTGGACAAGATTTACGAAGAGGTGAACGAGCTGAAAGCCGAAATCGTCCAGCCGTCGCACGATCGGGAACGTCTGGACGAAATGGGCGACGTCCTGTTCGTCTGCGTGAATCTGGCGCGCAAACTGCAAATCAATCCCGAACAGGCGCTGAAACACGCCAACGCGAAATTCGAACGCCGTTTCGGTCATATCGAAAAACGGCTGAAAGAAGCTGGAAAACCGTTCGAACAGACGACTTTGGCGGAAATGGAAAACCTGTGGGTCGAAGCCAAAAAGATCGAAAAGGCGGAAATAACGCGCTCCGTCCCCGACGCGCCGCAAAAGGCGTCCTAGTTGTCCCACAAACTGGTGTAGCTTTGCTCTTTGCGGATACGCTGGCGGCGTCCCAGCCGTCCCGTCGTCAGAAAGCTGTCCGTCATCGAAACGACCTTTTCGTTGCGGTGCAGCGAAAAATGCGGCGAATCCATGACCAGATATTCCTCTTTGGCGCCGTTCAGCTTTGTTTCGGCGACGCTCAGCACGCCGTCGTTGTCGCCGCGAATCTTGGAAAAATATCCCTTGCCGTCGTCCCTGCCGCCCGAAATCACGGCGAAATCGCCCCGAAACGGAGGAAGCAGCGACACGGATTTGGGCAGAATCGCTTTTCCCGCCTGCCCCAGCAATTGCGGATACCACCACTTGCCCTGATATTTTTCAGCCAAGCCGCACCCCTGATTCGGAACGGCGACGGAAACGGTGCGTCCCAGCTTTTTCAGCCACGGCGGATTCATGGCGATCGCCTGCCGCAGAATCAGTCCGCCGTAACCGACGGCGACGAAATGAAAGCGGGCGACGTCGCGCCGTCTGTCCAAAACGGCGTTCAGCGCGCGCGCCGATTTCATCAGGTCGAACCGCAACATGGGATAGCTGAAAAAAATCGGCTCGAAATTTTTTTGCAGTCCGCGAAGCATGGATTCGTATCCGGCGGGGCGCTGAAACAATCCGTGAATGACGACGGCGGCTTCGGTCGGGGGTTGCGGAACCTCCCACGCGCGCAGGAAATACAGCATCGTGTTGTAGCACAGTTCGAACGATCCCGCCGCGCGCTTGACGTTGAACGGATCCAGCAGACGGCACCGCCGCAGCCAGATCGATTCCTGAATCCGCCAGCCCGCGTAGCTGTGCCGGTCCACCCAGTAAAACATGCCGCCGAATGTGAATAAAGGAAAAGCCATCGTCCGTCCCGCCAAAGTTTTCTTTAATCATATCAATCCTTTTGTTTGAAATGCAAGCCGATAAGCAACAAATATCCTCTCGACATCGCGTTGGAAACGTGCCAGATTGTCGTCATGAAAAAGGTTGAAATCTACACGGACGGCGCGTGCAGCGGCAACCCCGGTCTGGGCGGCTGGGGCGCGGTTTTGCGCTACAAGGGAATCGAAAGGGAAATCAGCGGCGCCGAAGAGGCGACGACCAACAACCGCATGGAATTAAAGGCGGTCATCAACGCGCTGACCCTGCTGAAATCCGAATGCGAAGCCGACGTGTACACCGACAGCCAGTACGTGATGAAGGGCGCGACCGAATGGCTGACGGGCTGGGTCGGAAACAGCTGGCGCACCGCCGACAAAAAGCCCGTCAAAAACAGCGATTTGTGGCAGGAAATATACCATTTGAACAAACGTCACGTCCTGCGCTGGCATTGGGTCAAAGGACACGCCGGACACCCCGAAAACGAACGGTGCGACGCTTTGGCGCGATCAGCCATCGCCCATTTGCGCGAAATGCTGAAATGACGCCCGAACGCGAAAAGCCCCCGAAAGAACGGGGGCTTTTCTTTCCGTCGAACCGGAATCAGTCGCAACCGCAACCGTTCGATTTCTTTTTATCCGAACGGGCGATGAAATTGTTTTCGATGACCGTCAGTTTCTGCGACAGCATTTTATTGTATTGCTTGTTCAGAATCGTCGCGGGTTTGTACGCCCAGTTTTGTCCCGTTTTCGCCATCGCCTCCTGCAATTCCCAGCGATAGTTGAAACGCTGTCCGGACAACTCCCCGATCTGCGCCAGTTCGTCTGCGGAAAACAGGCGGTTATCCAGATTGTCGATTTTGTCGGCGTCGATCACGATGCGGACGTTTTCGGCGGTGTCCAGCAGTTTTTGCTGTTGCGCGCCCGTCAGTCCGCCCAGTCTGTTTTCGACGGCGTTGATGAATTCGACGCCCGAACCGTAGCGTTCGCCTTTCAGCGTGCTGAGCTTTCCGGCGGGAAAGCCGTCGGCGACGATGCGGTTGTAGACCTTTTCGGACATCAGATAGGTTTTCGGCGCGTAGACGCGCTGGTTGAACACGTTTTGCATGAAAAACAGCGAAAAGAAGCAAATCACCGCCGCGATGACGGGCGTGATCACCCACCCGCACACGATGCGCCCGACGACGCTCCATTTAATGCTGCTCGCCGCGCCCTTGCACAGTCCGATGCCGATCACGGCGCCGACGACGGCTTGGGTCGACGAAACGGGGACCAGCGGAATGACGGGCAGGTTGTGCGACGCCAAAAAGTATTCCAGCCCTTCGGACGCGAAAACGAACAGCACCATGGACTGCGCCAGAACGACGACCCACGCCGCGAACGGCGACAAAGGCATCAGCCCCTTTCCGACCGTGCCCATGACTTTGTACGAATAGGTGAACACGCCGACGGCGGTCGCCAGAGAACCGACGAAAAACAGCTGTTGCACGGCGGAAAAATGCAACGCGCCGAACGAAAATTCCGAAAACGGCGCGACGGGAACGAACACGCCGACGACGTTCGCCATGTTGTTCGCGCCCAGAGAATACGCGCCGAACGCCCCCGTCAAAATCATCGCCATGCGGGTGCATGCGTCGCGGTAAAGCAGATGAATTTTAACGGAGCCGAGCAATTTTTTAAACGTCAGGTACAGCACGGCGGCGAACGTCGCGGCAAGCAGCGGGCAAGCCACCCACGTCGACGCGATTCGCACGATCGAATTGACGTCGGTCACGGAATCGGTGAACCAGTTCCACCCGATAATGGCGCCGACGACGGCTTGGGACACGGAAACGGGCAAGCCGCACTTGATCATCGAATAGACGGTGAACGCGGCGGCGAACGTCGTGACGAACGCCCCGCCGATCGCGTTGATCGCGCCCAAGCTACCCAAAGTGTACGCCGCGCCGACGCCGCTGATGACCGCGCCCAGCATGATGAAGACGCTGCACACGACGGCGGCGGTTTTGAATTTGACCATACGGGTGCTGACGGCGGTTCCGAAAATGTTGGCGGCGTCGTTCGCGCCCAAAGACCACCCCAGAAACAACCCGCTGGAAAGGAAAACGATTCCCGAAGTACCCATTCGATCCCCCGCGGTCAGTTGTCGCGTTTGATAACGTAAATCGCCAGCTTGTCGGTGATGTCTTCCGCCATGTCCGCCAGATTGTCGATCATTTCAACGAAACTGCACACGTGCATTTTGTTCGCCAGCGGCAGGTCCGACGAATAGACGGCGCGTTTGATTTTCGTGCTGATGCGGTCGGCTTCGCTTTCGTAAAAGCGGACTTTGTGGATATAGTCGCGGCAGGAATTGAAATCGCGGAAAAACGTGCGCGCGGCGATGGTGATCTGTTCGACCGAATTGGTGACGGATTCGACGATCGCCAGAACGTCGGGGTGCAGAGTTGCGGGAAACACCGGCTGTTCGATCGTGAAACGGTATCCGCTGGCGTCGTAAGCGTTCAAAATGGCGTCCAAATCCTCGACCAGACTCAGCACGTCGGCGCGCAAATCGGGGATCAGGTTCTGTTCGTACAGTCCCGTTTCGATTTCGCGGCGCAATTCGTCCGCGCGGGATTCGATGTGCCCGATCTGTTCGGCGTGGGTGACGAAATCCTCGGTCACGCCGTGTTCCAAAAACACGTGAATCGCTTTTTTGTAAATCAGCCCCGCTTCGGAAATACGGTCAAGAAATTCGTCGATTTTGTTTTCCAGCGCGCGACTGCTGTAAAACATGGACAAGCCTTTGGATAAATTCATTTCAATTCCTCATCGCATAAAAAAACGCCCCGAAGGTCGCCTTATGATCCTTAGTTTATCGGATTATCCTAGCAACAGGTAAAAATATTGTAAAGCGTTAAAGCCGACCGCGCGAAGATTAAAGCCGTCCCGAGTTTATTTCCTGTTCCGCACCAGACGATAGGACAGCATCACGACGGCGAACGTCGCGAAAAACATCGCCGCGCACAGCGCGTTGACGTCGGGCTGGATCCCCGTCCGCACCAGCGAATAAATCTTCAACGGCAGGATTTCGTATTCTTTTCCGCTGACGAAAAAGCTGACGATCACGTCATCAACGGACAGCGTGAAGCTCATCAGCCAGCCGGCGAAAACGGCGGGAAGAATTTGCGGTATCAGGATAAAACGCGCGATGTCGACGTCCGACGCGCCCAGATCCGCCCCCGCCTCCGCCAAATTGCGGTTGACGCCTTTCAGCCGCGCCAGCACCGTCACCGTCACGAACGGAAAGCAAAAGACCGTGTGCGACAGCAACAGCGTCGCAAAGCCCAGCGGCACGCCCAAAATCACGAAAATCATCACCAGGGAAATGCCTTGTATGATTTCGGGGGACAGCATGATCACGGACAGCGACCCGTACACGACCCGCTGACCGATAAAGCGGTAGCGGTGCAAGGCGATCGCCATGATCGTTCCGACGACGGTCGACGTCGTCGCCGCCGCCGCCGCCAGAAACAGCGAACGGAAAGCGGACCGGATCAGCGCCGTGTCGGACAGCAGGCTTTCGTACCATTTCAGCGTGAACCCGCGCCACGCGTCCGTCGACGCCGAATCGTTGAACGAAAACACGATCGTCACGAACAGCGGCAGGTACAGCACCAGATAGACCGCGGCGACGTACAGGTATTTCGGCAGATTTTTCACCATATCGGCTGCTCCTGATCGACGGAGTTGCCGCTTTTGTAGTACAGATGCAGCAAAAACAGCATGAACACCGTCAAACCGACGTTGATCGCCGCGCCGACGGGCCAGTCTTTGACGACCATGAACCGGTCGCGGATCACGCTGCCCAGCACGGCGGAATCGGCGCCGCCCAGAATGTCCGACACGTAAAACAGCGTCAAAGCTGGCAGAAAGACCATAATGCACCCCGCGACGATCCCCGGCGCGCTGACGGGAACGATGACGCGGAAAAACGCGGCGTACGGTCCCGCCCCCAAATCGTGAGCCACCTCCAGCACCGCGCGGTCGATTTTTTCCAAAACGGCGTAAATCGGCAGGATCATGAACGGCAGCAGCGTATACGTCATGCCGACGAACACCGCCAGATCCGTGTTCAGCAGTTTCAGCGGCGCGGCGATGACGCCGTGTTTCAGCAAAAAGGTGTTCAGTATGCCGTTTTCGCTCAAAATCGTGATCAGGGCGTAGTTGCGCATCAGGGAATTCGTCCAGAACGGCACGATGATCAGCATCAGAAACAGCGCGCGGCGTTCTTTGGCGAAACGCGCGATAAAATAAGTGAACGGATACGCGACCAGCAGGCAGAACAAAGTCGTGCAGAACGCCAGATTCAGCGATTTCAGAATCACGGACAGCAGCTGCGGATCGCCCAGCGCCGCGTAGTTTTGCAAATTCAGCGGCAGACGCAGATACCACACGGGATCGCGGGTCAGAAAGCTTGCCAGCAAAACCAGCAGGTTCGGCGCGAACACCATCAGCCCGAACCAGACGAAAATGAAATACAGCACCGCCTGACGGCAGAAATTGTCCGCGGATTTAAGCATCGGGCAGAACGACCTCCCAATCCTTGATCCAGCTGACGTTCACGACGTCGTCGACCGCGTAGATGATGTCGGGGTCGTCTTCGTTGAAAAACTGCGTCGCCATCACCATGTTGCCGCCCGCCGTCTGAATCCACAGGTCGATCGTGCGCCCCTTGTAGACCAGAAAGCTGATGACGCCGCGCAAGGCGTTTTCGGGTGCCTCGGCTTCGGGGTCGTTGACCTTGCTGACGACCATGTCTTCGGGACGGAGCAGAACCTTGATTTTCGACCCGCGCGCGACGTCGAACGACGACGGTTTGCGCAAACGGTAGAACATTCCTTCGACGATCGTGTCGAAATCGTTTTCCCCGACTTTGATGACCATGCCGCTGAACACGTTGATTTCGCCGACGAATTTGGCGACGAACATGTTTTTGGGCTCTTCGTAAATCTGAATGGGCGTTCCGACCTGTTCGACCATGCCTTCGTTTAAAACGGCGACGCGGTCGGACATGGCGAGCGCCTCTTCCTGATCGTGGGTGACGTACACGAACGTCATGCCCAGCGCGCGCTGCAATTCCTTCAATTCGATCTGCATTTCCTGACGCAGACGGTAATCCAAAGCCGAAAGCGGTTCGTCCAGCAGCAGGATTTTCGGATTGTTCACGAACGCCCGCGCGATCGCGATGCGCTGCTGCTGTCCGCTGGACAGTTCGGACGGATAGCGCAGGGAAAACATGTTCATTTTGACCTTTTCCAGCGCGGAAAAGACCTCGACTTCGATTTCGTCCTTGGGCAGTCCCTTCATTTTCAGCCCGAAAGCCACGTTGTCGAACACGGTCATATGCGGAAACAGGGCGTATTGCTGAAACACCATGTTGACGGCGCGGCGGTTCGGCGGAACGCGGGATATTTCCTTGCCGCCCATCACGATTTTGCCCGTCGTCGGACGTTCGAACCCCGCGATCAGCCGCAGAGTCGTCGTTTTGCCGCACCCCGACGGTCCCAGCAGGGTCAGGAATTCGCCGTCGTTAACCTGCAAATCGATGTCGTCCAAGACTTTGTTCGCCCCGAAAAACTTTGTGACGTTTTTCAGTTCCAACAGGGGGGCGGGCGTATTTTCCATAGCGCGTTCCTTTACAGAAGCAGACCTTTTCAACTTAGACGACTTATATAATATCCGCGCGTTTCGAAAAAGAAGTTTTTTGCAAAACCGCTTTTAAAAACCGGAAAACGGGATAAAATACGGTTTCGTTTTCATCAGAGGGCTTAAAATGAACAAGCGTCGCCGTTTCATCGTCATGCTGCGCAAAAATTTCAGACGCAGACGCGCCAAGACCTTTAAATCGCCGGAGGTCGCGCCGGTCAAAGGGTGCATTTTAAAGTGCGATCTGGGCGTTTTGCTGGAACACACGGGCGTCTACATCGGCGACGGGAAAATCGTCGGACTGAACCGGCACAGTCAAATCAAGATCGAAAACGAACACAGCTTTTTTCCGCCCGGAACGAATCCGGAGTCGCACCGCATCTACGCCGCGTGCTACGGCGACACGGACGAACCGCTGACGTCGACCGCCGTCGCCCGCCGCGCGAAGAAAAAAGTCGACCAGCAGACGCCGTACAACGTTTTGTTCAACAACTGCCACCGCTTTACGACGGGGTGCATCACGGGGAATTTCGAAAACGACGTCGTGTCTTTCGCCCAGCTGGAAGACGTCATTCTGACGCATCAGGAGGAACTGCGCAAAAAACCGCCGCTGTTGAAACGGCTGGCGCGTTTCGTGACGCGCAAACCCGCGCCCGCCCCCGCGCGAAAGTTCAACTGGCGTCCCGTCAAATTCAAATGATTTTCTAAGCCGGAGCGCGTTCGTCGCGTTCGCGCGAATTGCCCGCGGCGAACCGGACGTTCGCGCGTCCGACCTGCGCGCGTTTTTTCGCGCCGATGTCCGTTTCCCTCGCGGCGCGCGTTCTGTCTTCGGTTTCGGACAGGCGGGCTTCGTATTCCCCGCGAATCCGCGCGGCGTGAAAAGCCACCAGTTCCGTTCTGATTTCGGAAGCCGTCCGACCGGCGTAGCGCGCCGCCGCGCCGCCCGCGCCCGACCGCGCGACGGCGTCCAGCATTTCGACGGCTTTTTCGGATTTGCCGCTTTCGTAATAGGCGCGGGCGGTCAAAACCTCCGTCAACGGGTTGTTTCCGTCCGCCTCGCGCGATTTGTTCAGCGCGTCGAAACTTCTTTCGGCGTCGACGGGACGCGCCAGAACGCCGATCGCGCGGTACAGTTCCGCCGCCCGTTTCAGCGCGGGGCGGCGCACGTCGGCGCGGTGCGAGTTTTCGGCTTTGTCGAGCTCCTCGGCGGCTTGGCATTCCAAAAAATCCAAAACCGAAGCGAAATCCCCGCGTTTCAGCGCGCAGAGCGCGCCGCGCTGTTCGAACAGAGGATCGACGCCGATCACCCCCGTGTGAATTTCCAGCTCGCCGTTTTTGCGCAGAAAAGCGGACATCGCGTCGATCAGCGACTGCAATTCGATTTCGGGGATCTGTTCCGCCGTTCGGGAAATCAAAGCGCGCGCCATTTGCGCGGGCGTCAGATTTTTTTCGATCATGTCGGCGATCCGTCCCGCCATTTCGGCGTATTTTTCTTTGAGCTTTTCGAAATTTCGACGTTTTTCGCCCAGCTTTTCCGTTTCTTTTTCGGTCTTTTGCCGGTCGTTTTTTTCGCGTTTGGAATCGTTGAACAGGTTGAACAGCTCTTTCAGCTGATCCTGCGTTTTTTTGCGTTCTTCCTCTTTGGCTTTTTCGCTCCGGCGTTCGGAATCGTCGTCGCCGCCCGCGCCGGAACCGGAAGTTTCAGCCGATTCGTCCCAATTTGACGCCGAATCCGTCCCGCCGTCCGACAGGTTGCGGGACATCGCCTTCGCCGCCGCCCTGACGAACACGACCAGCAAAGGCACGCCGCCCAGCGCCAGCCCGTATCCGGTCAGGACGGAAGCGTCCGCCTGTTGCAGGCGTTCAGCCAAAATCCCGAACACGTCAAACGGGGAAGACAGCATTTTCCTTTGAATCTTTCCGATAAAATGTTGCGTTGCGCATTGATTAACAGTAAATTAACCGTAATTTTCACAACTTGCCAGCTTTATTTTTTTCAGGGGCTGAATATGGGGTATCTGTCAAAGCGCAAATTCGAAGAACGGGAAAGCTATCTGACGACGGGACTGCTGGTGCTGATTCCCGTCCTGACGCTGCTGGGGACGCTGGGGCGCAGTCTGGACTGGCGTCTGGACTGGCTGGGCGAATTCAAAATGCAGGCGGCGGCGCTGAGCTTCGCGCTGTTTTTGTGGTGCCTGTTCAAGCGCGAATGGGTCAAAACGGTCGTTTTTCTGACGCTGGTTTTGATGAATCTGGCGCTGGTCGCGACGCATTCCCACCTGTTTCAAAAGGATTCCGAACTGCCCGACGATTCGCACGTTTTCACCGTCGCCTACCAAAATCTGCAAGGCGCGGAACATAAAGCCGGCAAACTGCGCGAAGTGCTTGAAAATTCAAACGCGGACATCGTTCTGTGGGTGAACGTCCCCGTCGAAATCTACCGCGATCTGGACAACGTTCTGGGCGATTACCAGCTGCAAAACCAGACGTTCGACACGACGGGGAAAATGAAGCTGATTCTGGCGCGCACCCCCGGCGTCGACCGCGGCGAAACGGCGGAAGGGGACGGGCTGTGGGTGTCCCGCGTCGTCGGTTCGCGCAAGCTGACGATCGTTCTGACCGATTTCGCCGATCCGTGGCATTCCGAATCCTACGCCCGCGTCAAACAAAGAATATCCGAATTGTCGGAATTCGCGCTCAGCCGCGACGAACCCGTCGTTCTGGCGGGCAATTTCGGCGCGTCCGGGTGGAGCTGGCTGTTAAACGGTCTGGAATCGCGCGGCGGATTGAAACCGCGGGGAAAACTGTCCGAATCCGGAACGGATCTGCCGCTGTTGATTCGCCGCCCGACGGATCACATCTACACCCACCCCGGAATCGAGGTCGCGGACGAAACGGCGCGGGATCTGATCGGCACGAAGCACAAAGCCGTTTCCGCCGTGTTCAGAATCGCCCCGATCCGCAAGGAAATCGAATTTTTCGAACTGCAACCCGTCATGCCCGAATCGGAATTGCTGCAACCGCCGCTGTGACCTCCGCCGCCCGACGGGCGAAATCGGCGGCGGCGTCCGCGTCGCCGCTTTGATCGAACAGAAAAGCCGCCTTGCGCCAATAATCGGCGGCTTTTTCGTTTTGCCCCTTCTTTTGCGCGATCAATCCCAGATTGCCGTAATCGGACGCCGCCCCCAGACTGCGGCGCAGCATTTCCTCTATCCGCACGGAATCCCTGAAACGGCTTTCGGCGCCGTCCAGATCCCCGCGGCGCAGCAAAGCCAGCCCGAACGCCGCCGCCGCGTTCGCCAGCTCCGCCTTTTTCCCGTTTTTCTCAAAGTAATCCATCGCTTCGGTCAACAGGCTGTCGATGGATTTGTCGCGCGGATCCTTTTCCGTTTTCAGCCCCGCGCACAACAGCTTGTTGCGCGCCGTTTCGAATCCGTCGCCCGACTTTCCGGCGACGGTCAGCGCTTTTTTCGCCGCTTTCAGGGCGGCGTCCGCGTTTCCCCGCGCCTGATGCGCCAGCGCCGTTTCGTTCAGCACCAGACTTTGCAGTCGCAGATCCCCGATCCGCTCGAACGTTTTTTCCGCCCGCGCGAACGTTTCCAGCGCCCCGCCGCCGTCGCCCTTGCGCAACAGGCACAACCCGATCTGACGCAAAACGCAGGCGGCGCCGGACAGCCGCTCCTCTCCGCCCTTTTCGTACAAAGCCAGCGCCGCCCGATGCTGTTCCAAAGCCAGATCGAACCTGTCCTTGCCTTCGTACACCATGCCCAGATTGCCCAGCGTTTCCGCCAGAACGTCGTCCCAGCCGTGTTTTTCGGCGATCTTTTTGGCGCGGTAGTGCGCCTCCTCCGCGCTTTCGAACGCGCCCGCCAGACGGTAGACCAGCCCCAGACGATTGGCGGCGCGCGCGTATTCGGCGTCGTCGTTTTCCTTTTCGAACACGGTCAAAGCCATGGTCAGCAGGCGTTCCGCCTCCGCCAGATTGGCTTGGCGGACGGAAATCATCGCCAGATCGGCGTAGGCTTTGGCGTACAAAAACCGGTTGCGGCGGTAATGGCGCAAAGCCGACAGGCGCACGCGCGGCACGCCGTTTTTAAACGAAAACAGCCGCCCCGCCTCGAATATCTTTTCCAGCGCGCGACCGGCGGAATCGAAATCGTTCGCGTCGACCAGAGCGCGCCCCAAATCCAGCCAAGCCGCGACGTCGTCGGGGGATCGTTCGCACGCCGCGCGTTTTTTTTCGATACTTTCTTTCGCCGATATATACGATTGATTCATATTCCGCCCAGTATAATGACCCGATTTGCAAAGCTTTGACGCCCGCGTCCGGCATTATCGCCGATTCGCCGCGGAATTTGAACACAATATGTAAAAGAGGTTTAAAATGACCGTGTCCGCCCTTTCCCCCGATCAGCTGTACAGCACCTGCGATTTGGATTTTCTGTCGTTCGAAACGACTCGGGATTTGGAGGATCTGACCCAGCCTTTGGGACAGGAGCAGGCGATCGACGCGATCAATTTCGGCATCAGCGTCGATTCCTACGGCTACAACCTGTTCTGCATCGGACCGGAGGGAACGGGCAAAGCGTCTTTGGTGCGCCAGATTTTAAGCAAAGCGGCGAAAAAATGCAAAACGCCCGCGGACTGGTGCTATGTGTACAACTTTAAAACGCCGTACAAGCCGACCGCGCTGAAAATGCCCGCCGGCAAAGCGCGCGCGTTCGCCAAAGCCGTCGACAAAATGATCGGCGAAATCCGCGTCGCCCTGCCCGCCGTGTTCGACGGCGACGAATACAAAACGCAGATGAAGGCGATCGAGGACGCCTTCCGCGATCAGAAAACAAAATACTTCGACGACATTCAGAAACACACGACGGGCAAAAACGTGTCCGTTCTGCGCATGCCCGTCGGACTGGTCGTCGCCCCGACAAAAGACGGCGACGTCCTCAGCCCCGAAGCGTTCGAAAAACTGTCCGAAGAAGAACAGCAGGAAGTCCTCGCCGAACTGAACGCCGCGCAAGAGGAATTGGAAAACGCCGTCCACGACATTCCCAAATGGGAAAAGGACCAGCGCGAACAGATTGAAAAGCTGAACGAAAAATTCGCTTCCCTCGCCATCAAGCACCTGATTGACGAACTGAAGCGCAAATACCGCGGAAACAAGGGCGTGACGGCTTATCTGCGCGGCATGTACGACGACATCATCGAAAACGTCGATCTGTTTCTGGACGAAGAGGACGACTCCCAGCCGTCCGCCGCCGCGCCGGACGCCGAAGACGACGCCCCCCTGCCCGTCGCGCCGAAGCAAAAGCCGGACGGCGCGTTCCGCAGATACAAGGTCAACGTCCTGATCGACCACGCGGACACGCGCGGCGCGCCGATGATTTTCCTTGATCACCCGATTTTGACGAATCTGATCGGACGCGTCGACCGCCAGCAGCAGTACGGCGCGCTGGTCACGGATTTCAACATGATCAAATCGGGCGCCCTGCACGAAGCCAACGGCGGCTTTTTGATCATCGAAGCCAAAGATCTGATGAACCAAACGTCCTCTTGGGAAGCTTTGAAACGCGCTTTGCGGTCGAAAAAAATTACGATGGATCCGCCCAGTTCCGACGGCATGATGACCACCATTCTGGAACCCGAGGCGATTCCCCTGAACGTCAAGGTCGTTTTGCTGGGCGAACCGGATCTGTATTACATGCTGGCGGAAAACGACCCCGACTTTATGGAATTGTTCAAAGTCGAAGCCAACTTCTTCCCCTATATGGACAAGACGCGGGAAAACATCGCCAAATACGCGCGGCTGATCGGCACGCAGGCGCGGCGCAACAATCTGCGCCCGCTGCAAAAAGGCGCCGTCGCCCGATTGATCGAACACGCGTCCAGACTGGCGGACGACAGCCAAAAGCTGACCGCGCACATCGCGTCCATCAGCGACCTGATCCGCGAAGCCAACTATTGCGCGATGACGGACAAATCCCCCGTCATCACGCGCGGACACGTCGACCGCGCGATCGTCGCCAAAATCAAACGTTCCGACCGCGTCCAGGAAAGAATGACCGAACAGATCAAACGCGGCACCGTCATGATCGACACGGACGGCGCGGTCGTCGGGCAGATCAACGGGCTGGCGGTGTTCGAATTCGGTCAGCTGTCGTTCGGCAAACCCAGCCGCATCACCTGTCTGGCGCGCATGGGAACGGGCGAGGTCGTCGACATCGAACGCGAAGTCGATCTGGGCGGTCCCCTGCACACCAAAGGCGTCTTGATTCTGTCCAGTTTTCTGGCGTCGCGCTTTTCGCAAAACGCCCCCCTGTCCATGCAGGCGACGCTGGTGTTCGAACAATCGTACGGCGAAATCGACGGCGACTCGGCTTCGTCGACCGAGCTTTACGCCATGCTGTCCGCGCTGTCCGGCATTCCCGTCAAACAAAATCTGGCTGTGACGGGGTCGGTCAACCAGTTCGGGCAGATTCAGGCGATCGGCGGCGTGAACGAAAAAATCGAAGGCTTCTTCGATATTTGCCGGATGCGCGGCTTGACGGGAACGCAGGGCGTTTTGATCCCCGCGACGAACATCGTGAATCTGATGTTGCGTCAGGACATCGTCGACGCGTGCCGCGAAGGACTGTTCCGCATCTACCCCGTTTCCACAATCGACGAGGGAATCGAGATTCTGACGGGCGTCCCCGCGGGCGAACGCGGCGCGGACGGGAAATATCCCGAAAACACCGTCAACGGCAGGGTTCAGGCGCGGCTGGATCAATTCCTGTCGCAAAATCTGGAATACCACCGGCAGACCCGACTGCCCGCCGGTCCCCGAATCTGAAATTCCCCTATATTTCAACACCTTTCGCAAACCGCCCGCCCGATCGGGCGGTTTTCTTTCGATTTAGCTGGAAAACCGCGATTTTTTCGGCTATTCTGATAATGAGAACAAAAACTAACAAAGGATTACGTTGTAATCACGGAGGGTACCATGAAAAAACTATTCCTGTTTCTCTTTGCCGCGATGACGGTGTTCTGCGTCAACGACGCCGACGCCCGCGCGGTCAAGCTGGGACGGTCGAAGGCGAATAAGATTTCCGCCGGCGTCAGTTTCGGCACCGAACAACAATGTTACGAGGGGCAATACCTCGACAAAGCCACGAACACCTGCAAAAACTGCGCCGACGCGATGGCGGGGTGCACGAAGTGTTCGTCGGCGACCAGTTGCGACGCCTGCACCGAAGAATTGTTTGACGGTGAGACATGGGGGTACGAACTGGTCAGCAATCAATGCAAAACGGCGTACTGCGTCTGGAACAAAAACGAAGACGTCATGACGCATTCGAAATGCTCGGTCATCAACGGCGCGGGTTCGAAATCCGCCGCGACCGCGATCACCGTCCCGACCAAAGACAGCGCGATCAGCTACGGCACGACGACGTTGCGTTTCAAAAACAGCGCGACGGTCAACGGCGCCAAAGTCCGCGTCGCCAACCTGTTCGCCACAGCGCCCGACGATTTCGCGTTGTCCGGCACGCTGAACACGACGGTCACGTTTAACACGCCCGTCCGCGTCGACGGCATCGTCACGTTGCAGGAAGACGCCAACAACGCCGCCGCCGGCACCAGCGTCGTCTTTGCCAAAGGGTTGGAAGGATCCGTTCCCGGCTGCGAAGTCGTGAAATACGTTCTGCCCAATTCCAGCACGCAAACAACTTACAAATACGCGACGGTCAAATCCAACACGGAAACGACCTGCAAATGCGACGGCAAAGGTTGCGCCTTGGTCGCGCCGCAACCGATCGACAACGATCCGGGCGACACCTGCACGAACAACCACTTCTGGAACGCCAACGGTTCCCACACCGTCGGCACGCAGTACGACTGCTTTGACGGATACGGCGCGAACGCCAACATCTCCATTCCGTCGGGTCATTCGAAGTTCGTCCGCGCGAATATCCGCTTCTGGGACTACGCGTCGGTTTCCGGCACTTTGAAAACCAAAAAGCTGGAATCCGTCTATCACGACAGCTCCAGAATGAACGATTTGGACGCGATCATCACGTTCAACGGTCCGGTCGAAGCCGACAACATCGTGTTGCAGGAAGCCATTTCGTCCCAGAAAGGTCAGCGCAAAGGCATCAAAATGGTGTTCAAAGGCGGTCTGACGGGCGAAAAGAAATGCTCCGTCCGCAAACAGTTGGTCAGCTCGGGCTGCGGTTACGCCAGCTGCCAGAAAGACACGACCACGGACGCGACCTGCACCTGCTCGAACAGCGAATGCTCGATCAGCAACGACACCGCCGCTTCCTGCACGTCGTCCAACAACGAATTCTGGAACGGCGACGGCAGCCACACCGCGAAACGCACCAACGGCTGTTTGGACTTCTACGGTTCGTACGCGACGATCACCATTCCGGACGGCGCGAACTATTCGAACGTCAACATTCGTTTCTGGTCGCGCGCCGCGGTCAACGGTTCGTTCACGACTGACACCCTGCGTTCGACCTATCACACCTCTTCGGCGCTGAGCAGCCTGAACACGACGATCACGTTCAACGGCGCGGTCAAGGCGAGCAAGGTCGAACTGGCGGAGGCTTCCTCCGGCGGAAAGGGCGTGACGATGAAGTTCCCGAAAGGACTGAGCGGCAACCCGTCTTGCAAAGTCGTCAAGCAGAAATCCGGCTCCGGTTGCGGTTACGCCAGCTGTCAGGATAACATGACGACGACGACGACCTGCACCTGCACGACGTCCGAATGCAAACTGAACTGATCTTTCCGGATTACGGATAACGAAAACAGCCTCTGATTTTTCAGAGGCTGTTTTTTTTAGCCGCTGGCACAGGACGGAATCGCAACTGCGAGCCCCGACAGGGGCGCGGCAGTCCATTGGCGGCGGCAGCGGACTGAGTCCTAACGGTCGAGGCTGGACTGTGCGGCAAAGTCACTTTGATTGCCGCGTCGCTGTCGCTCCTCGCAATTGTTAGAAAGAAATATGTTAAAAGAGAGGAGAAAAGGATCG
>ERZ808286.805-NODE-805-length-18232-cov-6.917753_pt1 | contig 18232 bp, 23 predicted proteins | sample MGYA00521276_ERZ808286 | MGnify/ENA primary metagenome ERZ808286 (study PRJEB31516, sample SAMN03275607) | gut metagenome | biome: mammalia-associated habitat; material: feces | host: Papio cynocephalus | place: Kenya | collected 2012-08-01 ... | reverse complement strand
AAGACGCTGGTGGAGTTACTGGTTATGTTGAATTCTCATATAACATTGGTGAAATTAGACTTGCTAGAACTTTACTACAAACAATATTATCTGTTCCAGTATTTGAACAAGAATTTGCTAAGGTAGTTGCTAAAACTTATATTGAAGCAATGGATAAAGAAATTATTAATGGTGTGGCTGCAAGCAATCAATGTGAAGGTATCTTAACAGAAGCTAAAAAGTCAAGTGGATCAAGAATATTAGCTGCTAATATAATTGAATTTACTGCTGATGAAATATCTGATTGGACTAAATGGGAATCTAAATTCTTCGCTAACATTCCACTATCATTAGAAAATGGATTTAGTGAATTCGTAATGGCTAAACAAACTTATGTAAGTAATTTAGTTACTATGAAAGATAATAATGGTCAACCAATTAGAAAAGCTGGATTTGATAACACTGATAAAACAAATAAATTCAATGAATATCCAGTAAATAGAGTTGAAAAAGATATCTTTAAAGATTTCGATTCATGTGCTGATGGTGAATACTTCGGTATGTTCTGGAATCCAGAAGAAGCTTACGCTATTAACTCTAATATGGAATTTACTGTTGTTGATTATTTTGACCAAGAAACTAACCAATTCGTTAAGAAAGCATTAGTTATCAATGACGGTAAAGTATTAGATCCAAAATACATTTACTTATTCAAAAAGAAAGTAACTGCATAATAAGAAGTAATTATTTGGGGGAGGGAGAATTTTCTCCCCCACTAATTTAATTATAGGGAGGGAATTATGAAATATAAATTAAATATTGAAGTTGATTTTTCTGATAAATATACTGATGAAAAATATAAAATTGGAGATGTAGTAACTTTCAAAGAAGCTAGAGCTAAAGAACTTTTAGCAGACTCAAGAGGTTTAGTATCTCTAAATGAAATAATAGAAAATAAAGATGAAACTAAAGGAAAAGGTAAAGGAAAAGGTAAAAAGGAAGAAGTAGTTGAACCACCAGTTGACCCAACTACTGATGACAAAGGTGATGATGAACCACCAGTTGACCCAACTACTGATGAAGAAAAGTAGGTGAGTCTTATGGATAAAGTTCATTGTCTAAAAAAACTTTACACTAAAGTTACTGGAAAAGAAATAACTGATCCTAATGTTGATACTATTTGTGAAGTTCTTCACTTATTAGCTGATGATGTTAGTGCAATTAAAACACAAAATGTTTCAACTTTATTTAGTATAGAAGGTATTGAAGGGAATATAACAACGAATCTCTCAAATGTATACGTTAAAAAAGTTGGAGATTTATATGATGTGCTAGTTGTAGTAAATTTCAATGTTGCACAAGTTACAGGTTCAAATGTATTCGTTAGTTTTAAACTCAATATTCCAGATGAAATAAAACATTTTGGAGGAGCAATTGGAGCTGGATTTATTGTTGATAGTGATACTAGTACAAAAAATCAACCTTGCACTTTACAAATGGGAGCAAATGTGAGTGGTAAATCAGATGGTATTGTTAGAAGTGTGACTCCAGTAGAGGCTGGCAATTATCAACTATATGGAGAGTTCATGATTGTTCAAGGAGTTGAGTAAAATGTTAGAACAAATAAAAACTAATCTTGGTATAACTGGAACATTTCAAGATACAACTATTCAAGGTTGGATTGATGAAGTAAAGGCTTTTCTAATTGATGGTGGAGTTCTTGAAGAAAACATAACTGCTGGGATAGTTGCTATTGGAGTTAAAGATTTGTGGAATTATGGAAGTGGCAATGGTTCATATTCGCCTTACTTTATACAAAGAGCTACACAGTTAGCTTATAAAGGTTCTGATAACAATGGCTAATTATGTTCCTGATTTATCAAATTCAATTCCATTAATCTTACTCACTCCTACTAAAAAAACTGTATCTGGAGTAGTTAAAAAAACCTATCCAGACATTACAGTTGCTGTTCAAGATATTAATAATATATTCTTTGGGACTTTCAAAAGTTATGGTGGAACTGAAAGAGATGTTAACGGTGTTTACTCTATAGAAGATACTGCTAACATTGAAACTTGGTTTAGACCTGATATTAAAAGCGATTGTCGTATAGGTTTAGAAACTGGTGAAATTTATGACATTTTAGGAGAACCTGAAAACGTAAATAAAAGAAACCAATTTTTAAAGTTTAAAGTAAAACGTGTTAAAGGAGGAGCTTAATTATGAATAATACAAAAGTTAAAAGTTTAAAAGATTTAGTTAGTAAATTATTTGGACTTGAGGCAAAAGGTGATACTGTTTGTGATGTTTTAGATAGTGTTGATACGCCTAAAGAAATTTTACTAAAATCATCTACTGCTGAAAGTACAAAAGTATTTAAAATAACAGTTGTTGACGCTGGTACACTTACTGCTACAGAAGTGACTGAATAATGGCTAATAAAACTAGAATTGAGTTTGACGGTTTTGAAGAAGTAATTGCAAGACTTACTAAACTTGATGGAGACATTAAAAGTGTTACTGAAAAAGCATTAAGAGAAACTCATAAAATAATTACTAAAAAAGCAGAAACAGCTATTGCTCCACATAAAGAAACTGGTGCTACTGAAAAGAGTTTGAAAAAGAACGCTGAAATAAAGTGGGTCGGTAGTGAAGCAAGTGTTGAAACTGGTTTTAGTATTAGAAATGGTGGTTTAGCAAGTATTTTCTTGATGTATGGAACACCTAGAATGAGTAAAGACCAAAATTTATATAATGCTTTCTTTGGAAATAAAACAAAGAAAGAAGTCATAGAAACACAAGAAAAGATTTTCTATGATGAATTAAGGAGGCTGGATATATGAAAGATTTATTAGTTGAAACATTGGAGACTTTTGGTTATCCAGTTATTCTACAAGGAACATTGAGTAAAGATGAACCTTATCCTGAAAGTTTCTTTACTTTTTGGAACAATGATTCTTATGATGAAAATCATTATGATAATGCTCCAATAGGCTATGTTTGGGATTTTGATGTTAATTTTTATTCAACCGATCCAGCTTTAGTTAATTCAAAATTAATTGAAGCAAAAACTAAATTAAAGCAACAAGGGTTTATCGTTTCTGGTAAAGGATACGATGTTGTAAGTGATGAACCCACTCATACAGGACGTGGAATAAACGTCTTAAAAGAAGAAAGATAGGAGGAATTAAGTATGAAAGAAATTTTAGAGTACAGAGGTGTCGAAGGTCTAGTTGCTGCCGAAGTAACTAAAGATGATAATGAAACTGGAGAAGGTAACGGATATGTTACTGGTGAAGTATTTTCAATAGCAGGTGTTGCTGAAATATCAAGAGTAACAGAAGCTTCAAACGAAGCACACTACTATGATAATATGCCAGCAATCATTGTTTCTAATACTGCAAGTGATGAAGTAACAATTAGTGCTTCTGCTATACCTTTAGATGTGTATGCAAAAATCACAGGTCAAAAGTATGATGAAACTAAAGGAGCTATGATTGAAGGACCAAGAGAAAACAAATATTTTGCACTTGGTTATAAAACTAAAAAGACTAATGGTGATGAAGTATATGTTTGGAGATACAAAGGAACATTTAATATTCCAGACCAAACTAATGCTACTGAAAATGATGGTACAGACGCTAATGGTCAAGAATTAGTTTACACTGGTATTCAAACTACTCACAAGTTTACTGCTACTGGTAAAGGTGCTAAAGCTATGAATGTTGATGTTGCTTTAGATAAAGCTGATGTAAGTACATTCTTTGACACTGTTACTACACCTGATACATTAACTGCTAAAGCTTAATAAGTAAATAAATTTATTTACTTATGCTCAATGTTTCACGTGAAACATTTCACATACTTGTGGGGACAGCTTGATATCGAGTTTTAGAGATTGTTTCCTTTCCGATTTCTAATTACCCACAAACTTAATTTTGGAAGGAGAGATTAATTATGAAATTAAATATTTATGATAAAAGAAAAATTGTAAAAACTTATGAAACTGATACTTATGATTTAATGTTTGGAACTGTTGAAGATGTGGCTAATGCTGTTGATATTGATAGTTTGAAAACTGGTTCTGATGTTGAGATTATTAAAATGGTTGGAAAGTTAGTTATGACAAGTATGGACACTGTTAAAGACTTACTTAAAGATATTTTTAATGGTATCACTGACGAAGAACTTAAAAAAACCAAAGTATCAGAAATTGCTAAAGTTCTAGTTGAAGTTGTTCAATTTACAATTACTCAATTAAATCTAGGTGTTAATGAAAAAAACTAACAGGGGGACAGAGTAATCTGTCCTTTTATGAGATATTCTTTGAAATGGAATTATCCATATCAGAACGTTTTCCTTGTTTGTCCCCCTTATCAATAAGAAAAGAACGTGCTAGTGAAGTTTTTCTATTAATAAGAAGATTAAATAATAGTACGTCAAAAGAAAATAAGAAAAAATCAAATATAATCAGACGTCCTGCTGGGGATAACTGGTTTTAATAAGGAGGTGGAAATATGGCTCAAAGAGGTGAAGATATTACCACTAAGTTTAAAGTTGATGTATCAGACTTAAAAAAAGGTATTAGTGAAGCTAATAGACAAATTAAACTTGCTAATGCTGAATTTAAAGCAGCTAGTGCTGGTATGGACGATTGGAGTAAATCAAGTGCTGGTATCAGTGCTAAATTAAAACAATTAGAATCTGTTCTTGCTGCTCAAAATTCAAAGTTAAAAAATTATAAAGACCAATTAAAAGCCATTGAAGAAACAGAACAAAAAAATGGTAAACGTGCAGACGAGTTAAAAACTAAACTTCAACAACTAGCTAGTCAAGGTGTTTCTAAAACTTCTGCTGAATATAAAAAATATGAAAAGGCTTTAAACGATGTAGAAAGGGAACAATTAGCAAATAAAACAGCTGCTGATAATTTAAAAATTACAATACTAAATCAACAAGCTGCTGTTAATTCTACTGAAAAAGAAATTAGAAATTATAATTCTGTTCTTGATAATTTGGAAAGTGAAGCAGGACAAGCTGAAAACGCTGTTGATGGTTTGTCTAATGAAATGAATGATAGTGAATCTGCTACCACTAAATTAACCGATGGATTCACAGTAATGAAAGGTGCTTTAGCTTCTTTGGTTGCTGATGGAATTAGAAAAGCAGCTAGTGCTTTAAAAGATTTTGCTGGTTCAATGGTTACAACAGCAGCCGAAGTTAAAGCAGAAACTGCACAATTTGAACAAACTTTTGGAGATATGGGTGGTACAGCGGAGGCTGCAATTAAACGTGTCGCAGATTCAACTGGTATTTTAGAGACAAGACTTAAAACTACTGGATCACAAATTTATGCGTTTGCACGTGCTAATGGATCAGACGTTCCTACTGCTATGAGTTTAATGGAAGAAGCTTTACAAGCAGCTGCTGATAATGCTGCATATTATGATAGAAGTTTGGAAGATTCGGCTGAAACATTACAAAGTTTCTTAAAAGGTAATTATGCAAACGACGCTGCTTTAGGTGTATCAGCTACTGAATTTACACGTAACGCAAAAGCTACTGAATTGTTTGGACAAAAATATAATGATCTTACTGAAATTCAAAAGCAACAAACGTTGTTAAAAATGGTTACTGATTCTCAAAAAGTATCTGGAGCTTTTGGACAAGCTGCACGTGAATCTGACGGCTGGGAAAACGTGATGGGCAACTTAAACGAAGCATGGAGACAGTTTAAAGCTCAAGTTGGTACACCATTCTTAGAAGCACTTATTCCAGTAATTCAACAAATAACTACTAGTTTTCAAGGATGGGTTAATAGTGTTGACTGGAACGCATTCGCAGAAACAATCCAAAATATTGCCAATAAGATAATAACTGGTTTTGGTTGGATCATAGACAATGGACCAGTAATCATTTCTATATTAGCTGGAATTGCTGCTGGATTTGTAGCGTTTAAAGTTGTTAGCATTATTACTTCATTAGTCAATGGATTTAAAACGTTGTTTACAGTATTGAAGTCTGGTCAAGGAATAATGGCTGCGTTAAATGCTGTTATGGCTGCTAATCCAATAGGATTAATAATCACTGCTGTTGCTGCTTTAGTTGCTGGATTTATTGCTTTATGGAACACGTCTGAAGAGTTTAGAAACTTCTGGATAGGTTTATGGGAAGGTATTAAGTCAGCTTGTCAACCAGTAATTGATTCTATAGTAAATGCTTTTAAAGAAGCGTGGGATTTAATAAAAGTTGTTTGGGACGCTGTTAAACCATACTTTGAATTGCTATGGAACAACATTAAAGTTGTATTTAGTGTTGTTAAAGATGTTTTATTTGGTTACTTCAATCTAGCTTGGACTGCTATCAAAGCGGTGTGGGATACTGTAACTGCTTACTTTAAAGCTATATGGGACACTATTGCTGGAATATTTAAAGTTGTTAAAGCTGTTTTAACTGGAAACTGGAAAGAGGCTTGGGAAGGTATCAAAGGTATAGTTGACACGTGGGGAGATTATTTCAAAACTAAATGGGAAAATATTAAAAAAGTATTTAGTGGTGTTGGAACTTTCTTTAAAAATGCTTTCCAATCTGCTTGGAATGGAATTAAAAAAGTATTTGCTAATTGGGGTTCATTCTTTAGTGGACTATGGAACAAGATAAAAAATACATTCTCTGGACTAGGAACTAAGATTGGTAGTGCAATCGGAGGAGCTGTTAAAACTGCTATCAATGGTGTAATAAGATTAATAGAAAATACAATTAATAAAGCTATTGGATTAATCAATGGTGCTATCGGAGTTATTAATAAATTACCAGGTGTAAACGTAAGTAAGATTTCAAAAGTAAATTTACCAAGACTTGCTCAAGGTGGAATACTTAAAAAAGGACAAGTTGGTTTACTTGAGGGTTCTGGTGATGAAGCTGTTGTTCCACTACATAACAATAAGAAGTGGATCAGAGCTGTTGCAGAAGATATGAGAAAAGAATTACAAGGTGGAATTAATTCTTCTACACGTAATTTAACAAATAATAATGTGAATAATTTCACACAAGTAATTAATGCACCAAAGAGTCCATCAAGAATTGATATTTATAGAGATACTAAAAATCTATTAGCATTGAAGGGAGGAGTTTAAGATGTTTAAATGCGAAATTGAAAATATTAATCATGAAATATTAACACTTACTCAAAATGAGAGTGAGTATCAAGTAATGAGTATTACAGGTCTTAACCCTCCTAATGCTCAAATTAATAGGTCAACAGTTGCTGGTATGGACGGAACAAAATTTAATTCTTCAAAACTAAATGAAAGAGCTATTACTATTATTTTGAAATTAAATGGTGATGTTGAAAAAACTAGAATTAAATTATATTCATTCTTTAATACTAAATACTGGTGCAAATTGTATTATAAAAATGCAACTAGAAACGTTTATATCGAGGGTTATTGTGAAGTTAATGAAGTTGATTTGTTTACTAATAATGAATTAATGCAAGTGACTATCATATGTCCTAATCCTTACTTTAAAGCAATTGATGAAATAATAGACGATGTATCAAAGGTAATTAATTTATTTGAGTTTCCTTTCGCTCATGGAACAAAGGGAGGAGTAAATTATTCTACAGTAGATGGAACTGATGACGCTGTTGCATTCTCTGTTATTGATTCAAATAAAGTAACCAACGTAAAAAATGAAAGTGAAAGTCAAACAGGAATGATTATTGAAGTTGAGTTTATAAAAGATGTTGATAAATTAGAAATAAAAAACACTGGTAACGGTGAAACATTTACTTTAAATTATGGTTCTTCTGGTGGATTTATAGATGGAGATAAATTAATAATTGATACGAATAAAGGTAGTAAATCGATTACATTAATTCGTAACGCAACTGAAATTAATATATTCCCAGCATTGAAAAAAGGATCAACTTTCTTCCAACTAAATATTGGAGATAACTATTTTAGTTATTTGGCTGATGATGGAACAAATGATGATGGCGTAATAATTGTATTTAAACATTATACAATTTACGGAGGTGTATAAGATGATTGAGATTTATGTACTTAATAAAGACCTTGAACAAATAGGGATAATTGATTCTTATACTTCTCTCATTTGGGCTAATCGTTACGCTGAAAAAGGTGATTGTGAATTATACATTGAAGCAACTACTACTAATTTGAACTTGCTTAAAAAAGGAAATTATCTAATAAGACATGATGATGAAATGGTTTGTAGAATTGAAACTATCGAACTTGATACTGATGTTGAAAATGGTAACTATATTATTGTTACTGGTTACGATGTAAAAAAGATTTTAGACCAACGTGTTATTTGGGGACAATCTAATGTTGATGGTAGTGTAGAAGATTATATTCGTGATTTAGTTTATAAATCTTTGGTTAATCCAAACTTAAGTGCTAGACAAATTAAAAATGAAAGTGGACGTGCTAATTTCTTTTTAGGAGATAAGGCTAACTTTAATGAAGTAATAAGTGAACAAAACTCTTACAAAAATATTGGTGAAAAAATAAGAGATTTTTGTACTAAGTACAAATGGGGTTATAAAGTAATTGTTGATGATATTACAAAGAACTTTTACTTCTTAATGTATAACGGAACAGATAGAAGCGAGTATGTAGTATTCTCATCAGATTATGAAAACTTAATATCAACTAAATACAAAGAAGATAGTTCTAATTTAGCAAATGTAGCTTTAGTTGCTGGTGAAGGTGAAGGATCAGATAGAGCTAGAAACGTATCTGGTTATGCTGAAAGTTTAGATAGAAATGAAATTTACGTTGACGCAAAAGACATTTCAAGAACTATTAAATGGAGCGACTTAACAGCAATGTATCCGACTACTGATGATGGTGGTCATGGACACATTTATAAAACTGCTCAAGAGGGAGCAGCTTACATGATGGATATTATAGATATTCCTATTGTTGATAATAATCAATTAGCTGAATTAAAAAGAGCTTATCCAACTGGTCAAGAAATAACAAAGAATGGAATTAAATATTTCCAAGCATACAATGTTATTATTGCTGATTTAAAAAGTTTTGCTCCACAAGCAAGTGACGATGTAATTTTAAGAGATATAGTATATTCTGTTTATTTGCTTAATCGTGGTTATGAAAAACTTGCTGAATATGGAACTGCTGTTAGCTTTGAAGGTAGCGTTGAACCTAGCACCACTTTTGAATATAAAAAAGATTACTTCTTAGGTGACTTGGTTACTGTTGAAAATGAATATGGTATTTCAGTTAAAGCTAGAATCATTGAAATTATAGAAGTATGTGATGATAACGGATATTCGATTGAACCAAAGTTTGAATATTTGGAAGAAGATGAACCTACACCTAGTGTACTTAGTGGTTATATTTTAAGTGAAGCTGGAGCAAAAATGCTTACTGAAAATAATCAATATTTGATTCGTGAAGAAGCAACGGTAACTAACGAAGTATTACTAGGTTCTACAAGTGCTGAAAATGTTAAGATTTCAGAACTAGATCCAGTTAATGAATTATACGATGGTTGTTGTTTTCCGATAGTTCAAAATGGAGAAACAAAAAAAGTAACATATGATACTTTTAAAAATCAACTACTTAGTGAAGTACCACAAACAGAAGTAACCGTTGGAACTACTATCACTGGTGAAGCTGGTACTAATGCAAGTGTTGTCAATAGTGGTACTGCTACTGCTCCTATTCTTGATTTTACTATTCCAAAAGGCGAAAAAGGAGACCAAGGAGAAAAGGGTAATACTGGTGATACTGGACCACAAGGTCCTCAAGGTGAACAAGGAATACAGGGAGAGCAAGGTCCACAAGGGGAACAAGGTATTCAAGGACCTCAAGGAGAACAGGGCGTTGGTGTTCCAAGTGGAGGAACAACTGGACAAGTATTAACTAAAAAGTCGAATACTGATTATGATTATGAATGGAAAGACACTGATTTAAAACCTAATAAACTCTTATGGACTAATAGTGGATCATACATGGTAGCTGGTCAAACTGCTACATTAAGCGAAAAGGTAAGCGAGCAAGAAACAGGAATAGTATTACACTGGCAAGCTTATGTAGATGGAGAAACTAAGAACTATGATCACATTTATAGGTTCATACCCAAGCAACATGTTATTAGTAATGTTGGTGCTGGTGTCTTTACAAATATGGCTACTACTGATTGGAATGCAGTTGCTTCTAAATATGTATATGTCTTTGATGAAAAAGTAACAGGCAATGCTAATAATAGTAAATCTGGTACTGGTTCTAGTGGAGTCAAGTACGATAATAAGCACTGGGTACTGACAGAAATAATAGGAGTTTAATTTTAAAAATAAAGGAGGAATGAAAAATGAGTGAAACAAAATTTGCAATTAAAGGTGGGTTCTTTGATTCAATAAATGGAGACAGACTTTATTCTGCTGATGAAATGAATCGACCTTATAAAAGAGTTATTAGTGAGGGGATATTTGCAACTCCTCAAGGAACACCATCTACTGATTTGCAAGTAGTTACTGCTAATAATGGTATGAATATCATTATTAAAAAAGGAGAAGGTTTGCTTGGTGGTAAATGGTTTGAAAATCAATCTGATATAGCGTTTACCGTACCAAGTAACACAGAGATTGTTCCAAGACGTGATTCTGTTATTATTCAAATGGATAAACGACAAAGTGGACGTGTTCCAAACGTAGTTTATAGAACTGGAACAGCAAGTTCTAATCCTATGCCACCAGATATAAACACAATTGAAAATATTGTTGAAAAAAGAGTTGCTAACATTTATGTTGCAGCAAGTGCTGTTTATATTGGACAAGACGCCATAACTGATTTACGTGGATCAAGTGAATGTCCTTGGATCACAAGTTTGATTCAACAAGTAGATACTAGTCAATTATATAATCAATGGCAAGCTGCTTACGCTAAATACTATGCTGATGAAACAGCAGCGTTTAACGCTTTTATGGAAACTCTAACTCAACAATTAACCGTAAGTACAAACGTAGTTACATTAGAAAGTCATTATACTTCTGTTGCAGAAGTTACTGAAATACCAATTAATATAACTGGGTTCGACCAAACTAAAGATGTATTGATGGTGTTTGTCAATAGATTAAGAGCAACACCTGGAGTTGATTATACTCTTACTACTGCTGATAATAGTAAAATAACACTTACTAAAAGTATCACTGCTGGTCAATCTGTTAACTTCTTAGTTTTAAAATCAGTTGTTGGAGCAGACAACCAAACAGCATTAGAAGTAATGACACAAGTAAATAATAAACTAACTCAAATTACAACTGATAGTGGTTGGATAAACTTCACGCTTGAAAACGGAACTAGTTTTGATGATACAACAAAACCAGCTGTTAGAAAATATAATAATCAAGTGTTTATTCGTGGAGCTATTAAAGGGTTAGATACACTAAATGCTCCAATTTGTACACTACCTGAAAGTATGCGACCAGCTATGAATAAACAATATCCAGTAACAGCCTTTGCTGATGGAACAATAGCTGCTAATTGCGTTATTGAAATAACAACTGCTGGTATTGTTAAATTAGTTGCTAAATCTGGAACTATTCCAGCTACTGCTATGTTACCAATTTCAACTGAATTTATAGTTGGTTAAATTAGACACTCAAACGAGTGTCTTTATTTTTCGAGTTTTAATGTTATACAATTATAATAAAGGAGGAGAAGTTATATTGAAAAAACTATTACTTTTATTACCTTTTACTCTTTTATTTTTCGCTAGTCCAAGTGAGGCTGCTACAACTACTACTCATACAGTAGTTAGTGGTGATACTATGTGGAAGATAGCTGTTAAATATCAAGTTGGTTGTCAAGAAATTATTGACGCAAACACACAGATTTCAAATCCTAATTTAATATATCCAGGTCAAAAATTAAATATACCAACTAAATCAGCAGAAGAAACGACTACAGAACAAGAGATTTTAAAACTTGTAAATGCTGAACGTAGCAAACAAGGGCTATCTCCATTAACTTTAGATTGGGAACTTTCAAGGGTTGCTAAATATAAAAGTGAAGATATGAGGGATAATAATTATTTTAGTCATACTTCACCAACTTATGGAACACCTTTTCAAATGATGAAGTCATTTGGTATTACTTATAAATCAGCTGGGGAGAATATAGCAGCAGGACAAAAAACAGCTCAAGCTGTTATGACTGATTGGATGAATTCATCAGGACATAAAGCTAATATTTTAAGTAAAAATTACACAAAACTTGGAGTAGGTAAAGCAACAGGTGGATCATACGGAATTTACTGGACACAAATGTTTATATCAAAATAGTAACAAGACACCTTAATTGGTGTCTTTTTTTATATTAAAATAATAAAAATGGTAAAAATTAACAAAAAAGTATTGACATTTTTACCATAATATGGTAATATATAAGTGTCTTAAGGGAAAGGAAGAGATGTTATGAAAGAAATAATAATTAAAGGAAACGAAATTGAATTAAGATTAGAAAATGGGTTAAATGCTAGAGGTGAATATTATGTTAAAAATAACAATATTTATTTGAAAGCAAAAACAAGATGGGATTTAGCAGAATTAATGAAATACAAAGAAGAAATAGAAAAGGAGATTAGATAATTATGTGCAAAAACATTACAAAAACAACAACTCTACTTTGGTGGGAACTTAATGAAAAGATAGGACATAAATACGGATTATGTGAAAATGGGTTAGGCGAGGTAATTCTTACAAGCAAACCTTATTCAGGCGACATCGTAGCAAAAGGAAATAAAAACATTCAAAAGTTTATAAAAGAATTATTAAACAAATAGAAAGGAAGTTAGATAATATGAAAAACAAAATTAGAACTCAATTATTAGAATTAGTTGCTATGCTACAAGGTGGTTACACTACTGACATTAACCAATTAAAAAGATTACTAGGAATTGAAACTGGTGAGGAAGAATATTTCTTCACACGTTGGTTAGAAGAATTAGAAATGATTGGTTCTATTGAAATGTTGGACAATGATAAAATATTTATAATTTAAGAAAGAGAGGAAAGAAATATGTGGAAGAATATTGAAATCAATAAACAAAATATTGAAACAGATACAGGAAAGGCAACCTTAATAAAAATGCCTAATAAATCAAAGTATGCAGGATATAAATTCTGGCATCCAAGCAAACTAGTTAGATACGGATCTAATAGTTATGCTAGAAATTTAGGATACACTGATGATTTTAAATTCAAATTATTTAAAAATGGAAATGGTAAATATAATAAATTTGATAAGATTGATGAAATAGAAATTAGTGTAGAAGAGTTTGAAGAAGCATTTGAGTGCATGGAAGATTGCACTAGAGCAAAATCAAATGAAACATATTTAACAATTATTGAACCTGATAAGGTTGAGAAAGAAATTGAAATTGAGGAGGAACTTAAAAATGAATAAAAAATATTATTTAGTAAAATTTGATAGTCATGAAGATTATTATAAATGTGTATGTTTATATAAAGTAAAAAACGAAGAAATATTAAGGGAAAACTTAGAAAAAACTATGGCTAGTGATATGTATATTGTTAGCATTGAAAAAGTTGATTATGAAAACAATAAAGAAGAAATATTAGAGCAAGTTAGTAGTGAATGTAAATTATATAGAAATTATAAGGAGATTTAATATGAATAATAATCAAAAACAAGCCTTTGAAAAGTTTTCTAAATTAAAAGTAGGTGCTTTATTTATGCAAATGGGTACTGGAAAAACTAGAGTAGCGATTGAAATAGTAGATTATAATAAATGTGATTTACTAGTATATGTTGCTCCATTTAGCACCTTAAAGAATATTGAAGAAGAGTTTATTAAATGGAACTTACAAACACCCTATAAATTAATAGGATATGAAACTATACAAGCTAGTGATAGAAGATACTTAGAGTTATTAAATGAACTTGAAAATAAAAAAGTATTTATAGTAGCAGATGAAAGTATATTTATAAAGAATGAAGAAACCAAACGGTTTAAAAGGTTATGTGAATTAAGAAAAAAATGTGAATATGCTTTAATCCTCAACGGAACTCCCCTAACTAAAAATGAGTTTGATTTATATAATCAAATGCAATTCTTATCACCTCTAATTATGAAAATGTCAAAACAACAATTCCAAAATACATTTTTCAAAAAAATAACATATAAGAAAAAAGGACATAAAGAAAACACCTTTTATAAATTCAGCGAAGTAAACGCAGAACTACTTTATAAAATGGTTGAACCTTATATATTCAAATGCGAACTTGATTTTAATAAAAAAGAAATTAATGTATATCACTATGTTAGTTATGAAAATGAAGATGAATATTACAAAGAAAAAGAAAAGAAATTAAAAGAATATATAGAAAAAGGTTCATCTGATGTAATTATTAACATGCTTACATCATTAAATGTAATTGCAAGTAATTACTCAAAAAAGAATGATGAATTAATTGAATACATAAAAGGAAAAAGAGTGATTGTATTCTGTAATTATTTAGATGAAATTGAATACATAAGTGATAGAGTTCCATGTTATTTAATAACTGGAGAAACGAGCAGAAGAGATAATATAATTGAGAATTTCAGAAACAACAGTATACCTTTGATAATGACTTATGGGGTAGGATCGTACTCATTAAACTTACAATTCTGTAATGAGATAGTGTATTCCAGTATCAATTTTGATTATGCAAAATTAGAACAAAGCAAATATAGAATTAAAAGATTAGGTCAAGAAAGAGATATTCAATATACATACTTCCTAACTGATTTAGGAATAAATAAATTGATATTAGAAAACATAGAAAAGAAATGTACACTTGAGAATTTAGTTAAAGAAAAAATGATGAAAGGAGATATAGAATGGCTAAAAAATATTTAGATAAAAATGTATATGAAGCAACACTAGAAAGAATTGAATACATATTTAATGAATTTGATAATGTACTTGTTTCATTTAGTGGAGGTAAAGATAGTACTGTTTGTTTAGAATTATGTTACGACTATGCTAAAGAACATAATTTATTAAGTAAACTATCTATGTATCATTTAGATTATGAAGCTCAATATCAAATGACAACTGACTTTGTAGATAAAACATTTAAAAAATTTAACGATATAAAAAGATTTTGGTTGTGTTTACCTATAAAAGCTCAATGCTGTTGTAGTGTTTCAAGTGGCTATTGGATACCTTGGGAAAAGTCAAAAAGAGATATTTGGGTAAGAGATATACCAAAATATGAATATATTATAAATCAAAATAATGCTGAATTTGATTACAACGATTCAGACTATCAAGTTCAAGATAATTTTTGCAATTGGTTCATAAGTAAATATGGTAAAACTGCTATTGTAATAGGAATTAGAGCTGATGAAAGTTTAAATCGTTTTAGAGCAATAGCAAGTGACAAACCAGTAAAATATAAAAATAAGAATTGGATTAACAATAATAAGGCTTATATTATTTATGATTGGACTGTTAATGACGTATGGATTTATAATTATAAATTTCAAAAAGAATATAACAAATTATATGATTTATATTATCAAGCTGGATTAAATGTAGAACAAATGAGAGTTGCTAGTCCGTTTAATGATTGTGCTAGTAACACACTAAAATTATATAAAGTAATTGATCCAAATAACTGGGGTAAAATGATTAGTAGAGTAAACGGAGTTAATTTTGCTGGGTTATATGGTGGCACTACTGCTATGGGTTGGAAGTCTATTACTAAACCAGAACATTTAAGTTGGAAAGACTATTGTTATTTTCTACTTAATACACTAGATGAAAAAACTAAAAATCACTATTTAGAAAAATTAAATACTTCAATAAAGTTTTGGAAAGAAAAAGGTGGAGCATTAGATGAAAAAACTATTGATGAATTAAAAGGTAATTATGAGATAGGAAAACCTAATAATTATTCAAATAAAAGAACTGTTAAATTTGAAGAGTATCCAGATGATTTAGATGTAACTAATTTTAAAGAAGTGCCTAGTTATAAAAGAATGTGTGTTTGTATAATGAAAAATGATTATTATTGCAAATATATGGGGTTCGCTCAAACAAAAAATGAATTAAATAAAAGAAAGGAAGCAATAAAGAAATATGAAAACTTATAAAAGTCCTGTTTATAATGTTCAAGCTGTACCAATAGAAAAAATACAAGCAAATGCTTATAATCCAAATAGTGTAGCACCTCCAGAAATGAAATTACTTTATAAATCAATTTTGGAAGATGGGTATACTATGCCAATTGTATGCTACTATTTAAAAGACCAAGATAAATATGAAATAGTAGATGGTTTTCATAGATATAGAACTATGCTAGAACATAAAGATATTTATGAACGTGAAAATGGTTGTATTCCAGTAGTGACAATTGATAAAGATTTAGATAATAGAATGGCTAGTACCATTAGACATAATAGAGCAAGAGGATCACATTCAATTGAATTAATGATAAACATAGTCGCTGATTTAGTTGAAAGTGGAATGAGTGACGCTTGGATTATGAAAAATATAGGAATGGACGCAGAAGAATTATTAAGATTAAAACAAATAAGTGGACTTGCTAGTTTATTTAAAGACAAAGATTTTAGCAAGTCATGGAAATAAGACACTCAATGAAGAGTGCCTTTTTTATTTTATCCTACAGCTTTCGCCCACGCTTTTCTATGCGACCAATATCTTCTTATTGCCTCTTTTTCGGAAATCTCCCCACGCTGATATTTGATACTATCCGTAATAAATTCAAAATAAACGTGTTCTAAACTCAATTTTAATTTTGGTAATTCAATTCGTTGTTGGAAGTAAGGAAGTGTATCTAAAAGCACTCCAGCTACTTCCGATATAATCAAAACTAACGCCCATATATTAGCGTGATGGTGATTATGCAACCACGCTGAAATAGAATAAATTGAAGATAATGTGATGAGCAATTTCAACCATAACGTTACACGCATTGCCTTTTGTGCTTTATCTTTTACCTCTTGAATTTTCTTATTAAATTCCTCAATGCTCATTGCGTACATTTTAACGATATCTATATTTAGATTATGTGCATTAGCACTTATTTTTCGTTTTTTAAATATGAACATTTAATCACCTCAACTTTAATTTGAATAATTTTAGGCTTAAAAATGCAAGTTAAAATTATCTAATTGAAAGAGGTGTCTTTATGTGGGAACAGATTTATTATCCTTATGAGAACATTTGGGTTAGTGCTTTATTTGCTGCTATTCCAATACTGGTTTTCATTTTAGTTCTAACAGTGTTTAAATTACCTGGTTATTTATCAGGTATTTTGGCTACTCTGGTGGCTTTATTTATTGCAGTAGTATATTACGATATGCCAGTGTCAAAAGCTCTTATGAGTGCCTTGTATGGCGTTTTAAGTGGGCTTTATCCAGTGGCTACAATTGTTATTGCTGCAATATTTCTTTACAAGCTCACAGTTAAAACAGGAAAATTTGAAATAATAAAGGAAAGTATTACTTCAATTACAAGTGATAAAAGGGTTCAAGTTCTTTTGATTGCTTATTGTTTTGGTGCATTTTTAGAGGGTGCAGCAGGATTTGGAGCACCAGTAGCAATTACAGCGATTATTTTAATTGGTTTAGGTTTTGAACCTGTTAAAGCTGCTGGACTTTGTTTAGTTGCTAATATTGCTGGTGGTTCTTATGGTGCTATGGGTATTCCTGTTACTACTCCAGCAGCACTAACTGGACTTGACGCTTTAGAAGTTGCAAGTAAAACGTCAATAATTATTCCAATAATAAGTCTTGTTGTTGCTTTTCTTTTAGTATTTATTGTGGACGGATTCAAAGGTATTAAAGAAACTTTACCGAGCATTTTAGTATGTGGTGGAACATTTGCAATAGTTCAGTTTTTTGTTTTAAACGCATTAGGAGCGGTTCTGGTGGACATTTTAAGTGCCAGCATAAGTTTAATCGTTCTAACACTTTTCGAGGTTCTACGGGCTAAAGGAAAGCGTTATACGAGTGATTTAAAAGAGGTTACCCTTGCTTGGTTACCATTTATCATTTTAACGGTAATGGTTATTTTGTTCTCACTTGATCCAATTAAAAACTTATTTCAAGCGTGGGTTATCGATTTCCCTATAAGGGGAATACATCAAGAAATTATTAGAACTAGTCCTGTAGTTGCGACTAACACACCTTATAACGCAGTGTTTAGCATTGCTTTTGCGTC
>ERZ808286.804-NODE-804-length-18236-cov-6.817447_pt1 | contig 18236 bp, 17 predicted proteins | sample MGYA00521276_ERZ808286 | MGnify/ENA primary metagenome ERZ808286 (study PRJEB31516, sample SAMN03275607) | gut metagenome | biome: mammalia-associated habitat; material: feces | host: Papio cynocephalus | place: Kenya | collected 2012-08-01 ... | reverse complement strand
CGGCACTGGCAGGAGTATATATGCTTACCAAGCAGACTATTGATGAGCAGGCGGTAGCAAAACAGACTGCTGCTATCAGTGCCGTTCTGCCCCAGCACGACCGTATTGCCGATGCCGAGGAGGTCAACGGACTGAATGTCTATAAGGCCTATACGGGCGACAAGTTCGTTGGTGCTGCGGTTGAGTCGTCGGCTGATGGCTTCGGCGGCGTACAGCGCATTATGATCGGTTTCGATACCGAGGGCAATATCGTCAATTACGAAGTTCTTGAGCAGCAGGAGACTCCGGGTCTCGGTACCCATATCGTCGAGTGGTTCAAGAACGCCGACAAGCCCGGTCAGAACATCATCGGGCGCAAGGCAACGGGGGCTTTTGCCGTCAGCAAAGACGGTGGTGATGTGGACGCTATTACGGCGGCTACTATCTCCTCGCGTGCTTTTCTCGAGGCAGTGAACAATGCCTATGCGGCATACACCGGCGGCGAAACGCAAGCCGCTACAGGAGCCAGCCAACAGGCTGAACCCAAAACCGACAGTATTGCAATTGTCGCTGCCGATACCATTCAAACAGTTATAGAAACGGAGGCAAACAATGAATAACGCTCTCAAAACACTCACCAACGGTATCCTCAAGGAGAACCCTACCTTCGGGCTTGTACTCGGTATGTGTCCTACTCTGGCTACCACCACATCGGCGATCAACGGTATGTCCATGGGGCTGGCTACGATGTTCGTTCTCGTATGCTCCAACGTGGCTATCTCACTGCTCAAAAACCTCATCCCCGACAAAGTGCGCATACCCGCATTCATCGTCGTTATTGCCACCTTCGTTACAATGGTGCAGTTGGCTATGCAGGCGTACCTGCCCGCTATCTATGACGTACTCGGACTCTTTATCCCCCTCATCGTGGTCAACTGTATCGTACTCGGACGTGCAGAGGCATTTGCTGCCAAAAACAGCGTCGGGCTCTCTGCTCTCGACGGACTCGGTATGGGTCTCGGTTTTACCATATCGCTCACCCTAATCGGGGCTATCCGCGAGTTCTTCGGTACCGGCTGCGTCTTCAATTGCCACATCTATAGCGACCACTATAGTATGCTTATCTTCGTCCTCGCACCGGGAGCCTTCCTTGTGCTGGGATACGTAATGGCTTTGGTTCAAAAACTTCTGAAGAAATAATCACGCACTATGGTTTACGTTTTGATATTTATCTCGGCGATATTCGTCAACAATATCGTCCTCAGTCAGTTCCTCGGTATATGTCCTTTCCTGGGCGTAAGTAAGAAAATCGATACCGCTATGGGTATGGGGGCTGCTGTTACTTTCGTGCTTACCTTGGCTACGGTTGTAACCTACCTCCTGCAGAAACTGCTCGTCCTTTGGCACGTCGAGTTCCTGCAGACCATTCTCTTTATCTTGGTCATTGCAGCACTCGTACAGATGATAGAGATTGTCCTCAAAAAAATCTCTCCCTCTCTCTACCAGGCACTCGGAGTCTTCTTGCCACTTATTACCACCAACTGCTGTCTGTTGGGAGTTGCTATTCTCGTGGCTAACGGTACCAACAAACTCCCCGTAGGCGCAGACCACAACCTGCTCACAGGGACACTCTTTGCCTTCGCTACTGCATTGGGCTTCGCACTGGCGTTGATACTCTTTGCCGGTATCCGCGAACAACTCTCTATGAACAAGGTGCCGAAGGCTATGGAGGGAACGCCCATCGCACTCGTTACCGCAGGTCTCCTTGCTATGGCATTTATGGGATTCAGCGGCGTGGTCGGCTAATCCCTTGCTTGTGCTTTTTTCGTCAGAGCCTGCCTGTGTAGTTCCAACTGCCATGCAGGCTCTGTCTTTATCATTCATTCATAATTCATAATTCATCATTCATAATTATATATGAAACGGCTCTTCTCAACCATTCTTGCTGCTTTCGCCTTCGGCGTTACCGCCTCTGTGGCTTGTACCAATTTTATTGTGGGCAAAGACGCTTCGGCGGACGGCTCCACTATCATCTCCTATGCTGCCGACAGCTACTCGCTCTACGGCTTCCTCCATTTCTCACCCGCTGCCGATTATCCCAAAGGCGCAATGCGTGAGGTCAAGGACTGGGACACCGGTCGCCCGCTTGGGCAGATCCCGCAAGTGGAGCATACTTATAGTGTGGTAGGCAATATGAACGAGCACCAACTCACTATCGGTGAGACCACGTGGGGGGGACGGGCTGAATTGTGGGACACTGTTGGCATTGACTACGGAAGCCTGATTTACATTGCTCTCGAGCGTTGCAAGACCGCTCGGGAAGCCATCGACTGCATTACCTCGCTTGTTGAGGAATACGGGTATGCCAGCGAGGGCGAGACCTTCTCTATAGGCGACCCCAACGAGGTATGGATCATGGACTTGATAGGCAAAGGTTCCGGACGGAAGGGGGCTGTTTGGGTGGCTACACGCATACCCGATGATTGTATCTGCGCCCATGCCAACCAAGCACGTATCACGAATATCAATTTCAAGGACAAGAAAAACTGGCTCTACTCCAAGGATGTAGTCAAGTTCGCCCGCGAGAAAGGCTATTTCTCGGGTAAGGACGCCGATTTCTCTTTCCAAGCAGCGTATGCGCCGTTCGATTTCTCGGGACTGTATGTCTGCGAGGCGCGTGTATGGAGTTTCTTCCGCCATTTCTCCGACGATATGGAGCAATACTTCGACTATGCTACGGGCAAGACGTTCCTCGAGACGGGCGGCAAGGATGCCGGAACGCCTATGCCGCTCTATATACGCCCGAACCACAAGGTGAGCGTACAGGAAATAAAAGACTGTATGCGCGACCAGTACGAAGGCACACCGCTCGACATCACACAAGGCACCGATGCCGGCCCGTGGAATACCAAACTGCGCTATGGTTCTCTTACCTTCAAACTCGACAGCACCTCCTACTGGTACGAGCGCCCGACGGCTACCCAGCAGACCGCATGGTCGTTTGTGGCACAGATGCGGGGCTATGCCGACCAAAAAGCGGGCGGTATATTCTGGTTCGGCGTAGACGATGCCGCAACCAATGTCTATGTGCCGATGTACTGCCGTATCAACCACATTCCCGAGTGCTTCGCCGAGGGCAACGGCGACCTCTACACCTACTCGCCTACATCGGCGTGGTGGACTTTCAATATCGTGGCTAACTGGGCATACACCAAGTACTCCCATATGAAACCCGATATTGTCAAAGTGCAGCAGATGCTGGAGGAGAAATTCAATGCCCAGATAGAGGGTGTGGATGCCCAAGCCGCTGCTATGAGCGATGAAGAGGCACGCCGTTTCCTCACCAACTACAGTTGCGCCCAGGCCGACAACACGATGATTGAGTGGCAGAACCTCGGTATCTATCTGATGGTCAAATATCTCGACGGACAGGAGCGTAAAGAGGAGAACGGACAGTTCAAACGCAATGCGTATGGCGAACCGACAAGTCCCAACCGTCCCGCTTTCCCCGAATCGTATCTCAGAACTTTCAAAAACGAAATAGCACATGAATAACCTCGAACCGCGCGAAGTATTCGACATCTTCGCCCAGATAAACCAAGTTCCGCGCCCCTCCAAACACGAGGAGCGTATCTCGCAATGGCTGCAGGATTTTGCCCGCGAGAACCATATCGAATATACCGTCGATGAGGCAATGAATGTCATCATGCGCAAGCCTGCCACAGCGGGCTACGAGCAGCACGAGGGCGTTATCCTTCAGGCACATATGGATATGGTCTGCGAGAAAAACAGCGATGTGCAGCATGATTTTTATAAAGACCCTATTCAGACCTATGTGGACGGCGAATGGCTCAAAGCCAAAGGCACCACCCTCGGTGCGGACAATGGTATCGGCATTGCTATGGCGTTGGCAGTGATGACCGACGACACCTTGCAGCACCCCGCACTCGAATGTCTCTTCACTGTGGACGAGGAAACGGGACTTACGGGGGCTTTCAAACTCAAAGACGGCTACCTCAACGGCAAACGCCTGATCAACCTCGACTCGGAGGACGACGGGCAGATCTTTATCGGTTGCGCCGGTGGTATCGACACGCTGGCTAAAATGCACTATACGCCTGCTTCCTTGCCTGCATCACACCGCTGGTTTGCCGTGCGCCTGAGCGTTGGCGGACTGATGGGCGGGCATTCGGGAGACGACATCAACAAAGGGCGTGGCAATGCCAACAAGGTGATGGTCAATTTCTTGAACCTCCTTATGACCAAGACCGAGTTCCAACTCGCATCTATCAGCGGCGGCAACCTCCGCAACGCCATCGCACGCGAAGCGGAAGCCCTTGTCTGCGTGCCTGTGGAGTACAAAGAGCAACTGCGTGCCGACTGGAATATCTATACCGCCGATGTGGAGCGCGAACTCGGTGCGGTGGAGAAAGACCTCCGTCTTGAACTTGAGTCTGCACCGCTGCCCGACACCGTCATCCCCGAGAAACAGGCGTACCAACTCATTATGGCACTCTATGCCTGCCCACACGGAATGGTAGCCATGAGCAAGGATATGCCGGGATTGGTGGAAACCAGCACCAACCTCGCAAGCATCAAAATGAAAGCGGAACCCGACGGCACACCCTTTGTGGAAATCAATACCAGCCAACGTTCGTCGGTTGAGGCGCAAAAGCACCACATCAAAGACCGCGTGGAGTACAGTCTCGCTATGGCTTGCGACGAGGTAACCCACGGCGACGGCTATCCCGGCTGGGCACCCAATGTTCATTCTCCGCTTTTGGAAACCACCAAGCAGGCGTATATCGACCTCTTCCATACCGAACCGCAAGTACTCGCTATCCATGCGGGACTCGAATGTGGACTCTTCTTGGAGAAATACCCCTACTTGGATATGATCAGCATCGGTCCGCAGATGTACGGCGTCCACTCTCCGCAGGAGCGGCTCTCTATCCCCTCCACCGCACGTTGCTACCAATGGCTCCGTCATATACTGGAAATGCTGTAGATTATAATTTGCTTCCTGCAAACGAGAGGCTGCCTGACAAGTGTAGGCAGCCTCTTTTTTGATGTCGTTTTTTCGTAAAATATACCGTATGGTCGGGGACGCGGACGCCCCGTCCGCGGTCAAGCCGTCAGACTTGCCTGCTTTTTCGCTGTCTTTTAGACTTATTAGACACCCTCCTTCTGTTCTATATACTTCGTGCTATCAAGACTATGTCATTATCGGGTTATTATCGGGTTATTATCGGGTTATTAACGGGTTGTTCCGCATACTATGCAAAGAGTATAACGAACGTTTACCCTGTACATAGCACCAACTTCCCGCTGGGGACGCGGGCACCCCGCCCGCGGTAATTTATCGGTCGGAGCGTGTAGAACCCTATGGAGACAACGCGTCTCGCATCGTCAAAGAATAACTGTTGGCTTATTCCCGTCTATTTTCTCTCCGTAAAAAGATAATTTGTAGATGTCGCTTTTTTTTTGTACCTTTGTGGCGTTTTTGTAATGGAGGGGGAAACGCTCCATCCATAATGGACAATATGATGAAATAAAAATACTGATATATAACGACTTAATAAATATGAAATTCAAATTCTTTACTCTTACAACCATTGCATTGCTTTTTACCGCAATGGTTTCGGCACAGGAAGTGGATAAAGCAACCGTTCAAAATCAGGCTAAAGCGGCACAGACTGCCGCAGCTGACCTCAAGAAAGTGGATACCGGCGAGAAAGCATGGAAATTCTCCGGCGTAGTAGGACTCAATGCCGCTGCCACAGGGCTTTGGAACTGGGCTGCCGGCGGTAACAACAACGTCAATGCTGTGGCTTCCACCAAACTGCGTCTCCTCTACCACGAGAACAATATGGCTTGGGATACCAACCTCGACCTTGAATACGGTCTTTCGTGGATAGACCAGGACTACGACAAGTTCCAGAAATCGAGCGACCGTATCAACTTCACCACCAAGTTTGGTTGGGAGTTTGAGAAATCGTGGTATCTGACTATCCTCGGCGGCTTCCAGAGCCAGTTCGACCTCGGTCGCAACTACAACGGTACGGCGGATTTTGACCCGGTTATCTCCAAGTTCCTCGCACCTTCCTACACCGACATCTCAGTCGGTATCGACTGGAAACCAAACGACATCTTCTCGGTCTATCTCTCCCCCGTTGCAGGACGTCTTACCACTGCCTACATCAGCAAACGGCTCAACGAAAATGCCAAATACTATGACACCCCTCTCACCGATGAGGCACGTCAGAAGCAGATGGACAAGTACGGTGCTGCCGGTCTGGAATATGCGCTCAAAGACAAATACTCGGTTTGGAAATATACCACCAACGAACAGACTGGCGAGGTCTTGAAAAACTACCACAGCAATATCCGTTGCGAGTTGGGTCTCTCGCTAAAAGGTGCAATCAACTACACCTACAAAGACCTCAAGATTATGACCACGCTCGGTCTTTATACCCCCTATGCATGGGACAAGACCAAGATTTATACCGATGCCGATGGCAAGATGTATGCCGACCTCGGTAACGGCAAAGATTTCTCGGGTATGGAGTTTACGGGCTACCGCGACAACAACCGCCGCTTCGGTAATTTCGATGTCGATTGGGACGTGGCTGTCTCCTACCGGTTCCTCAAATGCCTGCAAGTCTCTCTCACCACTTCTATGAAGTACTACAACGGGGTGAAAATCGAAAAGTTTGATAAGAATGGTCAGTCGCTCGGTATGGCAGAGCGTGTCCAATTCAAAGGCATACTCGGCATCGGCATCGGCTACTCCTTTTAACAATGCATAATGCATAATGTACAATGTACAATGTGATACTTGCAGGTTAATTGTTAATTATTAATTATTAATTGAATAGTGGATTCCCTGACCTCGTTGGAGCAGAACTTGCAGCAGTTGTTGCAACGCTATGCAGCGTTGCAAGAGGAGAATAATGCCCTGAAAGTGAAAAACGAGGGACTGAAACAGGACTTGGTGGAGAGACACGCTGAATTAAGCGACCTGCGGAGAGAGTGTCGCAACCTGCGCCTGGCCAATAGTATGCTCGGTTCGCAGGAGACACGCACGGAGGCGTATGGCAAACTCTCACAGATGATTAAACAGGTGGACAGAGCCATTGAGTTGATTAGAAATTAAAATTGAGTTGATTGGAAATTGAATAATATGCGGGGTGCGTCCGTTTGAATAGATGACTGACAAACAACATATCACCTTGCGGCTTGCAGCGCACAATGTCTCCCTTGATATTCCACGGGAACAGGAACAATCCTACCGCGAAGCAGGCGATTTCCTCAACCAACGCTACCTGCTCTATGCACAGAGAATGCCAAAGGCTTCTGCCGAACAGATATGGCTTTATGTAGCCCTTGAAGCGGCACTCAACTGGAAGACCGCTGCCCGCTCCAAAAGTCTCGAACCCGTGGAAAAGAGAATTGACGAGTTGAACGCGCTTCTGCACAAGGCTTTGACTGAAAGCAAACAACCCGAATGATATAAATAACAAACCGTAAAAAACAAAATATATGATGTTACTCGAAATTAGTGCAGTACTCTATATCTTAATCGCCGTGGGCTGTGCCCTTGCGGGAGCGGGTATATGCTATGCGATTTTCCGCTATAGCAGTGCCAGTCTGGTCAAAAAGGCGGAAAAAGAAGCGGAAGTACTGAAGAAAAACAAAATTATTGAGGCAAAAGAGAAATTCATTGCGCTCAAGTTGGAACACGAAAACAAAATCCGTGAGCAGGAAAAGAAACAGCAGCAGCAGGAGCAGCGCCTACAACAGCGGGAACAGCAACTCAACCAGCGTCAGGGGGAAATCCAGCGTACACAGAACGAGGTAAACCAGAAAACGCAGCAACTCCAGCAACAGCAGAAAGCCATCGAATTCAAATCGCAGGAGATTGAACGTATGCACCACCAGGCGGAGCAGCAACTCGAGCAACTGAGCGGTATATCTGCAGAAGAAGCAAAAAAGCAACTCATCGAGGCACTCAAAGACGAGGCCAAGACGGCAGCCATGTCCTATGTCAACGAGATTATGGACGATGCCCGACTTACTGCCAACAAAGAGGCGAAGAAGATTATTATCCAGACCATCCAGCGTGTGTCAAGCGAGACCGCTGCCGAGAATACGGTTTCCGTCTTCCATATCGATAACGACGAGGTCAAAGGACGTATCATCGGGCGTGAGGGACGCAATATCCGTGCCTTGGAGGCCGCTACGGGGGTGGAAATCATTGTGGACGACACCCCGGAAGCCATTACCCTTTCGGCTTTCGACCCCGTGCGCCGGGAGATTGCACGCCTCAGTCTCCATCAACTGGTGCAGGACGGACGTATCCACCCTGCACGTATAGAAGAGGTCGTTGCCAAAGTGACAAAGCAGGTCGAGGACGAGATTATCGAGACGGGCAAACGTACCACTATCGACCTCGGCATTCACGGCTTGCATCCCGAATTGGTGCGCCTTGTAGGTAAGATGAAATACCGTTCCAGTTATGGTCAGAACCTCCTCCAGCATGCGCGTGAGACGGCTAACCTCTGTGCCGCTATGGCAAGCGAACTCGGACTCAACGTCAAAGCGGCTCGCCGTGCGGGTCTGCTCCACGATATAGGCAAGGTGGCAGACGATGATGTCGAACTGCCGCACGCTGAACTCGGTATGAAACTCTGCGAAAAATACGGTGAGAAACCCGATATCTGCAATGCCGTAGGTGCCCACCACGACGAGTGCGAGATGAAAACGCTTATCGCACCTGTCGTACAAGCCTGCGATGCTATATCGGGTGCCAGACCGGGTGCCCGCCGTGAGATTGTAGAGAGTTATGTCAAACGTCTCAACGACCTTGAGAATATGGCTATGTCATTCCCCGGTGTTATCAAGACCTATGCTCTGCAGGCGGGGCGCGAACTGCGTGTCATCGTCGGTGCGGACAAGATCAGCGACAAGGATACCGAACTCCTGTCTTTCGACCTCGCCAAACGTATCCAGGACGAGATGACCTACCCCGGTCAGGTCAAAGTAACGGTTATCCGCGAAACCCGCGCTATCAACTACGCCAAGTAACCAATCGGCAACATACATTGCCTTTGTATGAACATAAATCCCCGCTTGCAGTCCGTGCAGGCGGGGATTCTGTTATAGATAGAAGTCTTTGGTCATTTCTGTATATTCCTCGCTTCGGGGTGAAATGGCAGACTCTAGATAGAATGTCTGCGGAACGGGTGGCGTCTCCAACGGGCTGCGTGAAAACTCTATCAGAATGCGTTTGGCGGTTTTCCCCGGTTTGCTGTGTACGCAGGTAAGACGGCTGCAATATAGCCCGTTCTCGCAGGCAATACGGATGATGTCCCGCTCTGTCTCTGCCGGTAGAACAAAAGCAGCGATACCCCGCGGAGCAAGCAGTCGTGCTGTATATCGAAGCAGATCTGTGTACGAAAGCGAGTCGGTATGCCGTGCCAGTTCCCGCCCTTTGTCGGGATTCTTCAGACTGTTTTGAAAATACGGTGGATTGCTCACTATCAAATCATAATACGTACTATGTTGCCAATCCTGTAATGCTGACAGACGGGCGTTCAACCGATCTGCCCACGGACTTTGCAAGAAATTATACTGTGCCTGCTCCACTGCCGACGGCTCTATATCAATAGCATCAATCTGCGCTGTCGCAAACCGCTGTGCCAGCATCAGGGCGATGAGTCCGCTCCCGGTCCCTATATCCAGCATATTACGCATTGTGCATTGCGCATTGTGCATTGAAACCGCCCACGCCCCAAGCAACACCCCGTCGGTACCCACCTTCATCGCACAGCGGTCGTGCCACACGGTAAACTGTTTGAAACGGAAGAACGGAGAAGACAAAGTAATTAACAATTAAGAATTAACATACACGGAATATCATTACGCATTACGCATTGTGTATAGCATCGTGTTCGTGGTGTTTTCGGTATAGGAGTGGACACCGAGATAGATACCCAAGGCGATAAACAGCCCCGCACAGATATAGCGAAACCATTTCTCAAACACGCCCAACTTGTGCGTCAGGTTGCCGATGCTCACAGCACTGTAACTGATCAGCCATGCTATCAGCATAATCGGCAAACCCGTTCCTAATCCGAATATGACCAACATCAGCCATGATACACTCAGCGGCATAGCCACGGCAAGGTCTATCATTGTGACGAAATAAATCAAACGGTGCGGACAGAATGCCACGGCAAAGAATATACCTAACAGAAACGACCAAAGCCAACCGGACTTGTTGTCTGCTTTTTGCAGCCATTTGCTCACCACGTGGTCGTGTGCGTGGTGATGTCCGCTGATAAGCAGTACAATACCGCACAGCAGCATAAACACTGCCAATACAGGCTCGCCGTATTGCTCGATAATCCGCTGGATGCCGTCCGTCTGTGCGCCGAATAGGAAAGGAATACCCAACAAAACATAAGTGCATAGTTTGCCCAGCACAAACATCACACCGTTGGTCAGCACTTTGTGTCTGTCGCTGATTTCCTTGTCTATATAACCAATGGCGGTAATGCTTGTGAATAGGGTGCAAGGGTCTAATATGGTTAGAAGCCCCAGAACGAAGGCTGTCAGAAATTGCATATATCTTGTATATTATTGTGTGTTGATATGGTCAAACGTATGCGATTTTTGTATTTGTTTTGCAAAGTTACGACAATTTTTGTATCTTTGCAAGCGGAAATGAAAAAACAGTATCGAATACTTCTTTTTCTGTTGGTCTCGCTGGCAATGGCGGCTCTTCCTTCGTGCCATGGTTTTGACCGGGAGGGCAAGCAACTGCAAAAGACTTTGCTCCGTCAGGAAGCCTTTGCCGAAAGCCGTACTGCCGCACTGGCACAATGCCTGCAGCACAATGCCGGTTTCGACTCGGTGCAAATCATTACGCAAGATACCAAGCATATCCTGTTCTATATCTTCGACAAGCGGAATTTGGTCTATTGGTCCGACAACTGGCTCGCTACCGATGAGGTGGTGCTGGTCGGCTACGACCGTTGGTCATATTCGCGTTTCCGTAATGCACACGCTGTGGCACGTTGGACAAAGGCGGGGGAATATAATATCCTCACCGTTATCCCTGTCAAATATGCTTATCCGGTAGGCGGTTCGCAGTTCCAAAATACGTTTATCCCGCCGTTCAGGGGAAAATCCGATTACGACATCACTCGTTACCATTCGGCAGACGGTCGTGAAATATGTTCGGCGGACGGCGGTTTCCTTTTTACATTGTTGCCGGAGCGGCACGAGACGGATTCCGGATTGGCGCAGACAACGGTTGATGAATCATTCACGTTCCGCCAACTCTCCTCTTCGGAAAATACCGACAGCCGACGGTCAACGCGGGTGCGGATCTATTTCATCATCTCCATGACACTGATGGGAGGATTGCTTCTGCTGGGACTTCTGGCGTTGATACACTACCGGGGATTCCGCAATATGTCGCTCCGCTTGCGTCTGGTCTATGTCATTGTTGCGTGTATCCTTACCGGTTTTATTTATATCTTTGCACTCTCTATCCGTTATGTACGCAACAACTATGAAAAGAGACAGCAGGAGATATTGACCTCCAAATGCAAGTACATACAGGCGTATATGCAAAGTCTCTACTATTGGGATATGTCGCTGACACCGGCCAACACTGCGGGACTGAATGTGGACTTGCGCGACCTGAGTTTCTCGGCGGGAGCGGATATTCATGTCTATGATAATCAGGGTATCTTGGTCGGCTCGTCTGCACCCGGACTTTTTGCCAACGGACTGCTTTCTACGCGTATCTCGCCTGCGCCCTTCTTCTCGTTGCAGGATACCTTGGTGCAGTATGAGCAGATTGGCGGTATGCGCTATCTGTGTGCCTACGCCCCTTTCTACAACGGATCGTATGTGCAGATTGGTTATATCGCCGTTCCCAGTTTTGTCTCCGAAATAGAAAAGGCACAAGAGGTGGACGACCTCCTCGCACGCTTGCTCCCGCCATACCTGATTGTGCTTTTTATGGCGTTTATGGCTTCTTATATTGCCGCACGCAGTATGACCGCTCCGCTCAGTATGCTCACCGACAAAATGCGCCATTTCCAAATCGGCAAACCCGACAACCATATTGACTATAAGTACCACGACGAGGTGGGAGAGTTGGTGGAACGCTACAATGCGCTGGTTGATCAGATGGAAGAGTCGGCGGCGCGGCTGGCAAAGGCGGAGCGAGAGGGGGCTTGGCGCACTATGGCACGCCAGATAGCCCACGAAATCAAGAATCCGCTCACACCTATGAAACTGACTATCCAGCAACTCCGGCGACTCAAAGATACTGATCGGTTTGATGCCTATTTTGACAAAGCAACACCTATGCTCATTGAGCAGATTGACAATCTTTCGCATATTGCCACTTCGTTCTCTGCATTTGCCAAGCAGCCCGAAGTATCCACCACGGAAGTGGATGTGGCGCAGAAACTGACCAATGTCCTTACCCTCATTCGCAACAATCCTGCCGCTGTACCGGTCCGCTATGTAGGTCCCGACCATGGTGTGATGGTATGGACTGATGCCGAACAAATATCGCAGGTCTTCACCAATATATTGCGCAATGCTTTGCAGGCGATGGAAGGACAGGGCAATGCGGATATTATTGTTATTCTCAAAGACGCACCCGCCCCCGGGCAAGTGGTCATCTCGTTTTCTGACAACGGACCGGGAATCCCCGAAAATATCCGAAACAGGGTTTTTATGCCCAATTTCACCACCAAAAACACGGGGATGGGACTCGGATTGGCTATATCGAAAAATATCGTGGAAGGTTCCGGCGGGAAAATATGTTTTGAAACATCGGAAAAAGGCACTACTTTCTTTGTCTATCTGAGAAAAAAGCAGTAATTTTGCCCGCAGAAAAAATACCTATCGAACTAATTAGCCCCATTGGACCAATTAGTCTAAAAACAACCCCTTAAATATAATGGCGATGAAAGTCGAAACAATCATGCAGCAGTTGGCTGCGAAACATCCGGGCGAGGCAGAGTATCTGCAAGCCGTCCAAGAGGTACTCGAATCTATCGAGGAAGTGTACAATCAGCATCCTGAGTTTGAACAGGCGAAGATTGTGGAACGGATGGTAGAACCCGACCGTATCTTTACTTTCCGTGTTACGTGGATTGACGACCAAGGTCAGGTGCAAACCAACCTCGGCTATCGTGTACAGTTCAATTCGGCTATCGGTCCCTACAAAGGCGGTCTCCGTTTTCATAAAGCCGTTACACCGAGTATGCTCAAGTTCTTAGGCTTCGAGCAGACCTTCAAAAATGCCCTTACCACGCTCCCTATGGGCGGTGCCAAAGGCGGTTCGGATTTCGACCCGGTGGGCAAGTCCGATGCCGAGATTATGCGTTTCTGTCAGGCGTTTATGCTTGAATTGTGGCATTGTATCGGTCCCGATCAGGACATTCCTGCAGGCGATGTAGGCGTAGGCGGGCGCGAGATTGGTTTCCTCAACGGTATGTATCAGAAACTCGCACGCGAATACCATACAGGCGTCCTCACGGGCAAGGGTATGACATGGGGCGGCTCTATCCTCCGTCCGGAGGCCACGGGCTTCGGTGCTCTCTATTTCACACAGCACCTTCTCCACAAAGCGGGACACGACATCAAAGGCAAAACAGTGGCTCTCTCCGGCTTCGGCAATGTGGCATGGGGTGCTGCCACCAAGGCTACGGAACTCGGGGCGAAAGTGGTCGCTATCTCCGGTCCCGATGGCGTATGCCATATCCCCGGCGGTATCACACCGGAGATGATCAACTATATGCTCGTTATGCGCTCCTCCAACCGCAACAAAGTGCAGGATATGGCGGACAAGTTCCCCGCAGAGGCTACATTCACAGCAGGCAAGAAAGCGTGGTCTGTTCCGTGCGACATCGCACTGCCATGCGCTTTCCAGAACGAGTTGGGAGAAGACGACGCTCGCGAACTGAAAGCCAACGGATGCTGGTGCTGCTGCGAGGTTAGCAATATGGGTTGCCAGCCCGGTGCTATCCATTATTTCCAACACAACGGTGTCCTCTTTGCGCCGGGTAAGGCGGTCAATGCAGGCGGTGTAGCCACATCGGGTCTCGAGATGACGCAGAACGCCGAGCACCTCAGTTGGACGGCAAAAGAGGTGGACGAACGGCTCCACCATATCATGCAGTCTATCCACGAGCAGTGTGTCCGCTTCGGTACACAACCCGATGGCACGATCGACTATGTCAAAGGTGCCAACATCGCAGGCTTTATGAAAGTCGCACAAGCCATGCTCGAACAAGGTATCCTGTGATAAAAATAAAAGAATAAAACGATAGAACAATATAGAAAAAAGCGGGAGGCTGTCTTACAAATAGGCAGCCTCCCGCTTTTTGTTTCCATATGAAGGGGGGCTATCAGACAAAGAACCTTTCTTTTCCCCCTCCCCTGATATAAGTTTATGCAAAAAATATACAACGGGTTATTAACGGGTGATTCTGCATAGCATAAGCGGTGTTTACATAGGAGTTGGACTAATTTCCTACCGGGGACGCGGACGCCCCGTCCGAGGTATGCCGTATAGGGTGTGGAGAGTTTATAGAATTTGGTGAAGATGCGTCTCTGTACAATAGGAACTTTTCTTTTATTCTTGCCGCTTGCGGCATAGGATACTACTGAGAAACAAAAAGAGACTGCTTGACAACATTGTCAGGCAGTCTCTTGGGTACATTGTACATTATGCATTATGCACTATGCATTGTATTATGTCTTGCGCCACTTGCTGTTTGGATTCTAACGGGTAGGCAATATGGTGTCCGTCGCTGTGGTAGATGGTAACCTTGTTGGTATCGCAGGCAAACCCCGCCCCCGTATCTTGCAGCGAGTTCAGCACAATCATATCTAATCCTTTCGCTGTCATCTTGTGCAGTGCATTGTTCTCTTCGTTATGTGTTTCGAGCGCAAAACCCACCAATATCTGGTCTATGTGCTTCTGCTGTCCGAGAGACGCGGCTATATCGTGTGTCTTGCACAGCGTCAGCGTCAGTGTGTCTTGACCCGCCTGTTTCTTTATCTTCTGCGGTGCTACTGCCTCGGGGGTGAAATCCGCCACCGCTGCGCAGAGAATGGCTATATTGCACATCGGAAACGTTTGCATACACGCTTCGTACATTTCTTGTGCTGACCCGACATGGACAATACGCAAAGTGGATGATACCCCGAATAATTCCATTCGTGTCGGGGCATATTGCGCCGGTCCGGTTACAACAACTACCTCAGCACCGCGCCGTAGGCATTCTTGTGCCAGAGCACTGCCCATCTTGCCGGTGGAATAGTTGCTGATATAGCGCACGGGGTCTATTTTCTCTTGTGTGGGACCGGAGGTGATTAGCACACGTTTCCCGCACAAATCTTTCTCCGTCAGAGCATAATATACAGCCTCTACTATGGCGGAAGGCTCCTGCATACGCCCGCGACCGCTTGTGCCGCAAGCCAACTCACCCTCCGCACAATCTAACATCGTGATGTTTCCCCATCCCGACAAACGCTGCATCGCCTCTTGCGTGGCGGGACTGAGGTACATCTTGTTGTTCATCGCCGGAGCAATCACCACTGGCTTGCGCATCGCGCAAAAAGTGGTGGTCAGTGCATCATCGGCTATGCCGTTGCACATCTTGCCAAGTACATTGGCGGTAGCAGGTGCCACAACCATCAAATCCGCCCAGTCGGGTAGGGATATATGCTCGGTGGAGTGCTCGTTGATAGCCGCAAACACATCAGAATAGACCTTGTAGCCCGATAGGGTCTGCAAGGTCAATTCGGTAACAAACTCCAACGCATTCTTGGTTGTTGCCACCCTTATTTCCGCCCCCGCTTTGCGCAGCAGGCGTATCAGTTCGGGAATTTTGTAGGCAGCAATACCGCCGCTGATACCTACCAATATGTGCTTGCCCTCTAACAATGTACAATTAACAATTAAGAATTAACAATTAATATGCAAAGCATTTCCATTTTTTGTCCATTGTTCTTTGTCCATTGTTCTTTGTCCGTTACTTCAGGGCTTCGTCTTTGTTGCTGCTCTTATATACAAGGTCGTCTTCTACAAACTCCTCGGTAGCCAGCAGCGTCGGTTTGGGCAGACGCTCATAAGTACGCGAAATCTCAATCTGCTCCTGGTTCTCGTAGGTCTCGTCCATAGAGTCTTGGGGCGTGGAGAAATCCTGCAACTTGCTGTCCAATTCTTTCTTGAGTGCGGCACTAATCTGATTTGCACGCTTGGCAATGATTGCCACGGTCTCGTACACGTTGCCAACAGGCTCTACCAACTTGTTCATATCGCGGGTAATCGTGTTGGTCGGTGCTTTCGATTGTTTGAAATCCATATCTTTGTATCTTTGGTTTTGTGTTTGCGGTTCGCAGCGTCAATGCGCCCGAACATATACTGTTGCGTAACAATGCGCAGACTTATTCTTTCGTTATTTTCCTGATGTCTTTGAGTATCTTGTCCGCCGCTGAACGGTGTTTCGAGTCGGGGTATTCGGTAATAAAACTGTAGTATTCGTCTTGCGCATCTCGCGCACGCTCCAATTTCTTGTCCTCAAACGAAATCAGCACTTGCTGGTATTTAGCTTGCAAAATCAGCCAGCTCAGTTCCTCTTGATACGAATTGCTCGGATAGGTCTTCAGCGCATTTTTCGCCACTATCTCGCAACTCAGATAGTTGTTGCCCAAATACGAACCTAAATTATAATAGAGTTTCGCATTCAGATACTCCTTCTGTGCCAACTTGTCATACATCTCACCCATCTCGGTGTATGCCTGCTCGGCATAGGGGCTGTCTGGATATAACTCCACAAACTCGGTGAACGACTGTATCGCTTTGCGCGTAATCTCTTGGTCGAGACGTGCATCGGGAGAATCAAGATAATAGCAATGCCCCAGTTGGAATCGTGCCTCAATGGCATATTTGCCTTTCGGATAATTGCGGATGTAAGCCTGGTAATAGTCGGCGGCAGAAGTATAGTCTTTCTGCCCCATATAACTGCGTGCCAGGTAAGCCAGCACATCCTCGCTGCGCTCTGTCCCGCGATAGTATGATGCCACATCGTCTAACAGCGTCTGGGATTTTACATACTGCTTGTCGTTGAAATACTCCAATGCTTTTTGATACTTGTATTCGGCATCGGTCGATTTCAATATCTTCTGATACTCCCCGCAACTCGCAAAAAGTACACCTATCAGCAATATGGCAAAATACTTGTTCTTCATTCTGTGAAATGAGCCTGCAAAGTTACATAAAAAAAACGAACTACGCAAATGCTGCGCAATTTTCGTGCCAAAAGGCGTTTATGCAGGAGACAAGCCTGCCATATAGATAACATACTGGACAACTCATTTCTTTGCATTGCGGAGTTCTGTGCTGGAAATGTCGAAATAAGGGGCGTCATAAAGGTAAACAATACCATATATATCCAGCCCCGTATCTTGACTGACCGTGGCTGCCAATCGCTCAATTACAGAACTCATCGTGCATTGTGCATTGTGCTTTGTGCATTGCTCACCGTGTCGCGGATAGACAAAAAGGCGGTAATGCGTGAGTATATATTCCCATTCGCGCCATTGGTCGAAAATAACTATGTTGTCCGCGCCTATAATCAGGGTGAACGTGTGTTCGGGATAAGCCTCGCTCAGCGCACGAAGCGTATGGGCGGTGTAACTCGGACGGGGTAAGTGAAACTCAAAATCGGACACTTTTACGTGCGGTATCGCCTCTACGGCTTCGCGCACTTGCTCCAAACGTACCCGCTCATCGGCGAGGATATGACTGTCTTTCAGCGGATTGCTCGGACTGACCATCATCCATACTTCGTCCAAGTCGGTGTGCTCTGCCACCCACCTCGCCAACCCCGTATGACCGAAATGAACAGGGTTGAAAGACCCGCCGTAAATACCGATTTTCAATGTGGAGAATGTGCAATTAACGGATTCTTTTTCAATGAACTTTTATATGGTCTTTAATGGAAAAATTAACGATTAATTAACGGCAATTAACGGAGACCAAGTAGATACAACCGGAGTTTTATCCGAGAAAATCACTAACCTCCTTGTCCAATTGTTTCTCCGCCGAAGCCAAATCGTTATTGACAATGATACAATCGAAATACGGCGCATCTTCCATCTCGGTGGCGGCTTTGGCAACGCGCTCTTCTATCTTTTCAGGGCTGTCGGTC
>ERZ808286.801-NODE-801-length-18245-cov-6.561297_pt1 | contig 18245 bp, 15 predicted proteins | sample MGYA00521276_ERZ808286 | MGnify/ENA primary metagenome ERZ808286 (study PRJEB31516, sample SAMN03275607) | gut metagenome | biome: mammalia-associated habitat; material: feces | host: Papio cynocephalus | place: Kenya | collected 2012-08-01 ... | reverse complement strand
ATAGAAATAGAGCAATTTTTATCTCGCATGCCCAACTCTGTGGATTATGATATGGTGGAGTCATTCTTTGCAAATAGAAATGGATACCCTTTCAATCGGCGGCAAATCCGTTCTATCACACACTATGCACAGAAATTTGCCCGCCGTTTTAGAAATGATTATTATTGTTCACATCCCAATTAAACCTATTATAAATAAAAGAAAGAACTATGCTATTTGAGGAATATAAAGTAAAAACTTGTACTTATCAAGTAGAAGCCACAGGCAGAACTTATTTAGTATCAGCAAAGGTTGTAAACTATGATACAGGAAGAAGTGAGGTCCAAATTTCATTAGATCCTCCATATAATGGACGCAACTGCTATACTGCTCCCTATGACGGTTCACGGTTGTTGGATAGGATTGCTTTAGATAGAGTCGAAGAAGATTTTGCCGATGACCATTATCTTATTATACAAACGAAACTTTCTATAGCAGAATCCGTTGTGACGGATTGGCAAACAGGACGAACTGCTGATATAACCATCCAACTTGTTGATAACAACCATTATCATGCAACACTTGTTTGCAATGGAAAAGAGGTAAGTGGAGACTATCCTAAAGAAGGAGATGTTGGAACAACACTTAACGATCTAATCACAAAGTTAGAGACGCAACAAAACTAACTTCGTTTGTATACGTACATCGGCTGCCTTTATGGATAGCCGATGGCGTTTTTACTTTTTTTCCTTCTCTCCCCTCTTGCTATCGGGTGTATGTGATTCGTATGTTATTAGGCTGTTTTTGATTGTATTATAATGAGTTGCGCTGTTGCGGTTATTGCAGGGTGATGACCGTTATCTCCGACGGGCAGTTGAGGCGGACGGGGAGGGTGCAGCCGATACCCGAATTGACGTAGAGAGCGTTTCCGTTCTGCTCGTACCAGCCTGCCGACTCGCGGAAACTGACACTCGATGCCGCCCAACCGAACACCCGTATCTGTCCCGCATGGGTATGTCCGCTCAAGGTAAGCGGAATATCGGTATTCAGCACTTCGGCACGCCAATGGCTCGGGTCGTGGGAAAGGAGAATGGAGAAACCGTCAGCCCCCGCCTTGGCTTTCTGTAGATCACCTGCATAGATAGTACGGAAACTTTCCCCCTCGCAGGAGCAGTTGTCCACGCCGATGATGTTGATATGTTGTCCGTTGCGCTCGATGGTCCGATGCTCATTGCGCAGGAGATACCAGCCCAACTGCGTGCGCTCATAGTCTGCCAAACGCTCTACCTCTGCGAGACGCTGCTGCTCGGTCAGGTGGGTATAAATCAGCATATCATGGTTGCCCAATACGCTTACCACCCCATCGGTAGCGTGCAGTTGGCGCAGGATGCCGGTAAAGGGTTCTGCCTCCGATATACCGATTGTTACCAGATCGCCCGTGAAGCAGATCAGGTCAGGCTGCTGTGCGTTGATTGAATCCACAATGCGTTGCAATGCCGCAGGTCGGTCGTCGTACGTAGAGAGGTGCAGGTCGCTGATATGAACAATCTTATAGCCCTTGAAGGCTTCGGGAAGTTGTGCATTGGTGTAGGTGGTCGGTTTGACCTCCAAGCGGAAACGCCCCACAAAGAAACCGTATGCCATCACGAGCCACACGAGAGCCACCAAACCGACTGCCGTCCACGCAAAAGGCGCATAGCGCGGCGTTGAGAAATGGAACATCTCTGCTATAGCCCACCATAGAAACCATATTACATTTGGAATAAAGCATACCAAAATACCCATTACCAGTGCCGCAATAAGCATCATTACAGAAAGAGAGTACATAGTTCGTCAGATTTATAAATGCTGATTATCTGTGCAAAAACCACGCCAAAGAAAGTATAATAACAGATTCCAAGAATACGGAGTGAATAAAGTTATAGTCCGTTTTTCTCGTGTTTTCTGTTGGCAGGGTGGTATTGGAGAATGGCTTTGCGGAGGTCTTGCACGTCAAGATGGGTGTAAATCTCGGTGGTGGACAGTTCCTCGTGGCCAAGGAGTTGCTGAATAATGCGCAAGTCGGCACCGTTTTGCAGAAGGTGGGTGGCAAACGAGTGGCGCAAGGTGTGAGGGGAAACGGTTTTTTCAATACCCGCTTTCGCACACAAGCGTCGTATGATAGTAAACACCATCATACGGGTCAGTTGTTGTCCGCGCCGGTTGAGGAAAGCCAAGTCCTCGCATTTAGGGGCAATCTGCCATTTGCTGCGGTCTTGCATCCAGTAGCCGAACCATTCCTCCGCCACGGGCGAGATAGGCACCAGCCGCTGCTTGCTGCCCTTGCCGAGGATGACCATATAGCCCTCCGAACGGTACATCTGCGACAGTTTGAGGTTCACCAGTTCGCTCACGCGCAGCCCGCTGCCATAGAGCATCTCAATGATAGCGCGGTTGCGGTGTCCCTCGTTGGACGACAAGTCTATCGCCGCTGTCATCCGGTCTATTTCCTCCACGCTCAGCACCTGCGGCAGATGCATTTCTTTTTTCGGTCCCTCCAGCAGTTCGGTGGGGTCGGCATCAATGTAATTATGATAGAGCAGAAAGCGGTAGAACGACCGCAAAGTGGAAAGCAAGCGTGCTTGTGTGCGTACGTTGTGTATATCCTTGAAGGTCTGGAAAACAAACTCTTGCAAATCATCGAATGTAACCCGTAGCGGGTCAAGATTATGCTCCAGCAGATAGGCTCTGTATTTATCCAAGTCCATCTCATACGACACAATCGTATTCTTGGAGTACGACCGTTCCAGCAGCAAATACGTGTGGTATTCGGTATATATGGGGTCTTTTTCCTTGTCGTTCATCGCCGGTCGTAATAGTTCAGCACTCCCTCAAAACGTCCCTCGTAGGTCTGTTTGCCGTAGTATAGCGTAAAATGCATATCGTACAACGAATCGGGCGTAAGGCTGACTTCGAACCGCCCTGAATCAACGACCTGCACACCCGCATTTTCCGACTCAACCACCGAGAACAGGTATATCCCCGTAGGTGTCCCCTCGAAATCCTGCCCAGGCAAAAACGTATGGTCGGCGGCGGTGGTGTCGCTATGATATGTACCCGCTGCAAGGAGCGAATCGGCAAGGAATATATCACTGATATACAGATTGGTACCCGTGCCGACTATATGTCGGGTCGAGTCAAGCCACAACCCGTTGGAGTACAAATCAAGCGCAAACACATTGTGCGGCACACTGTCATACGCCTTGCCATACTGCTCCACGTAGCAGGAAGTAAACTCCGTGGCATACGATGTTTTTTTGTCCGGCTGATTGGTACCGCCACACGCCATCAGCGCACACACGCACACAAGATATATGATAAAAAACTGGCTCTTCATTGTAACCGATTTTGTTATAGTATGCTTATAGGATAGTTATAGGATAGAGGTGAAAAAACGCCTATCCACCTGACATCCACCTGACTTTGCAATGCACAATGCGTAATTAAGGAGGTATGTTAATTCTTAATTGTCAATTTCCTCGCAGGATACCATGCCGACACAAAGCCGAGCAGTAGCACCATCGCTGCCACAATGAGTATATCCGTCGGTTGCACCAGCACGGGGTATGCCGAAATGACATAATCGTCCCCGCTGCCCAATTTAAGGAAACCGAAATGCTGTTGCAGCAGGCATATCACCACACCGAGTACCAGTCCGAGCAATGCCCCGAGTCCGCTGATGAGCCACCCCTCGTAGAGAAACACCCGCCGTATGGTCTGCTGGTCGGCACCGAGGTCGCTCAATATGCGTATATCCTCCCGTTTGTCTATAATGAGCATTGAGAGCGACCCGATGACATTGAAGCACGCTATCAGCAAGATAAACGCCATCAGCAACGCCGTAAGCAGTTTCTCTATTTTCAGGATACGGAAAAAATCCGCCTGCTGCTCGTAGCGGTCCTGCACCACATATCCATTGCCCAGCACCGCTGCCATCTGCCGCTTGGCTTGCCGCATATTCGTACCGTGTTGCAGGCGCAGACTGAGCGATGTTACAGTCAGCGAATCATATTGGAAGATGCGCCTTGCCAACGGCAATGAAACCAACAGCAGTTGGTCGTCGTACTGCACCTGGTTGACCGCAAACGTACCTGCTATAAAACATACCTCATGGCAGAAACTCTCATCAGGACGCAGCATATTCACCCGTTCCGTACGCTTGGGGGCATACAGATGCACGCCCCCCACGAAGTGCGCATTCATTCCGAGTTGCGCTGCCAGTCCGCGCCCCATCACACAGCGGTCGAATGCCCCGTCGTGTACCGAAAAACAGCCGTCCGAGATAATCGAATCAATGTGCGTGATTTCCCTGAAATGCGTATCCACGCCCATCAAGCGTGCAGGCTGCTGATGCTCTTTGTAGCGTACGAGAGCCGTCTCTTCCACCGCCTCCGACACCGTCTCCACACACGGCAAAGCCCGCAGTTGCTGTATCGGCAGCGTATCCGTGCGGAAGTACTTGCCATTGTCTGCCACTATGCGTATCTCCGGGTCAAACTCCGAGAACATATGTTCCACGAGACTGCCAAAACCGTTCATCACGCTCAGCACACAGATCATAGCCGCCGTAACGACGCACACCGCTGCAGCACTCACGCCCGAAACGATGTTGATGGCATTATGTCCTTTCTTAGAGAACAGATACCGCCACGCTATATATCCCTCCAACCGGCTCACGGGTTATGCATTCTGCTCACTGTCATGGAGATGTGTGTCGCTATGAAGCAGTTCGTCTATGCGCTCCATACGGTTGATCGTCTCATCAAGGTGAAAATTCAGTTCGGGAATGATACGCAACTGGTGACGCTCCAGCGTACCCATCTCGCCACGGAATCTGCCTTTGTTTTCCTCTATTTTCTCCATTGTTGCCGCCACTTTGTCTTGCGGAAAAATGGACAGATATACGTGTGCAATCGCCAAATCGGGCGACACACGCACTTCGCTCACCGATATTAGCGTCCCGCCGAGCGTCCGCGCATAACGCAAAAAAATGTCGCTCAAGTCCTTTTGTATCAGACGAGCAATCTTGTGTTGTCTTGTCGATTCCATAATTTTAATTAATAATTAACATACCCCGCGGATTATGCATTATGCATTGTGTACTAAAACACGGGTGGATAACCTTTTTATATAATGTCTGATGCCAAATGCATAATTTTCCCTGTTCTTTCCCTGATGTTACCCTGTGGATAGCCTGTTTGTATCCTGCCTTTTTCTTTTATTTTCTTCTATTTTTCTTGCCGTTTGCGGCATAGGAGATTATCTGCATTCCCTATCCTATGGAGGGTTATGGGAGGTCTCTAAGTACAAAATAAGGGAAAGGAGACACGGTCTCTTTTCCCTGTATTGGTATGTATCTAATTAGATAAACTAATTAATACTTGTGGCGACCTTCGTCAGCAACGGTCAGTTTTTTACGACCATGAGCACGACGGGCAGCCAATACGCGGCGACCGTTAGCGGTAGCCATTCTCTCGCGGAAACCGTGTTTGTTACGACGCTTGCGTTGTGAGGGTTGGAATGTACGTTTCATCTCTGTTTATCAGGTTTGTGCCCAATCCAAACTATCTCGCAATCCGCTGCGAAACACCTTGTAGGGCGGGTTCTATATATACATTTATCCGTTCCGTCTTAGCCGTTAGACGAAAAGCGACTGCAAAATTACTGTTTTTTTTCGACATAGCAAAACTTTTGCGTATTTTTTTTGTCCGAACAGCAGGTATCTCGTTTTTTTGTTGTACTTTTGTATTTGTAATTCATTCTTCTATGCTCACTACCACCGAAGCCATCGTTCTCAGTTTGCAGCCCTACAACGACAAAGCACACATTCTACACGCTTTCACGCGCAAGAGCGGGCGCATAAACTATATAGTATATGGTATCGGTCGTAAAAAAAGTGCTGCACAGTACGCTCCGCTTTCCTTGGTAGAACTCACCGCCGATATGCAGCCTAACCGCTCATTCCAGACACTCCGCCAGACACGTCTCACATATATCCCTACTCAACTTCCAACCGATTTGCGCCGCCGGACAGTAGCCCTTTTCCTTGCAGAAATACTCTATCGCACCCTTCGGCATCCGATGGAAGACCCTGCTCTGTTTGACTACTTGTCCGATATGACGCAAGAATTGGACACCACTCCGAATCCCGAAAATCTGCACATCCGTTTCTTGGTCGGTTTAGCCGTACAAATGGGGTTTGGAATTGATGCCGAGGTTCATCCCGAACTGCTACAAATCCCCTCTACCCGACAAGAACGGCAAAGACAAGTACAAGCCCTCTGCAACTACTTCGCTGACCAAATAGAGGACTGGCAAGTTCCCCGCTCTCTTGATGTGTTAATGGAACTATTTGATTGATATTCTATAATGTCACCCGCAAGAGCAGATGTACATCGGTGCGTGTAGCCGCTGCCATAGAACGGAACACCTGCCATTCCTTGCAATAAACAGTCTCACTCACACGCAAATAAAGTCCCAACTGCCTGATAATCTGCCAACGCATATTCAGATACACCCGTCCGCCCCTGCCATAGACAGCGGGGATAGAATAACCGTACAGCACATCATTCTCATAATTGTAAATACGATTGTTCCAATTGCGGGCATCAAACCCCTGTAGCCGCACCTGCAACGTAAGCGGTATGGCTGCAAACGTGTATTGCACGTCTTGGTACACGCTCACGCCCCACGTCAATGCGTGCGTACTATCGCACACCATATTCGCATCGGCTTGCGTACGCACCCGCCAACCGGAATCTGCCCAATTGAACTGATAACGTGCACTATACGTCCCGCGTTTGGCTTTCTCCCTTGCCCGCAAACGCAGGCGCATATTCCACCTCTCGCCGGGTATATACACCGTTTCCGCCATTGCATCATAACCCAATGAAGGCGCATACGGGATACCATACTTGATACCTGCAAAACGGAACACATCGCCATAGACCGCCCAACGCCAATGCTTCTGCCGGGAAATTTCCATACCGAGATACGCACCATTCTCGTCATTCAGCCGCGAAGTTTCCGAGAATGCATACCCCAACGTATTGTCAAACCACTGCGAATAGTAACGATACAGCAACAGAAAACCCACCCCCTGCGTGGGTGTTACACGGCTGCCAACCTCCAATCCTACACCCCAGTGCCGGTTTTGTGCCGCAGCCACCTCACCAAACACATCAAACAGACCGTAATTATACCGGAAATTCACCCCTAATACCGCCTGTTGCCGTCCGCGAAAATAGTGGGCATTGTAGCGCATATCACGATACGGATACACGGAATCCGAATAGAGGTTCTCCACAGCAGTAACCCCTATTTTCAAACGCCTGTAGCGCATCGTTATGTTGGTCCCGAGAATATGATGACGCACACTGTCGCGCGTCTTTTGCAGAGAATAGAGTGCTGACCAGTCAATATGCACGTTACCTGTTTTCCATGCGATAGTGATGCCTGCCCCGTGTAATCCGCTGCCATCCACACCGCTATATTTGCGAAGCCCGTCCGCCCTATTACCCGCATTGAGTACATACGCCGACTTACCCGTATGAAAGGCATTGGCAAGCACTATTCCCTGACCGAAAGAGGCTTGGTAGTTCCCTGCCACCACTGTGCGCACACGCCCCATATCATTGAGTTGAACATAACCGCCATACTCCAAATCGGCGGCTTGTCCTCCTGCCGGACGGCGTAAGTTAAGACCGAACTGCACCCTATTCCGGTAGTTAAACTTATACCGTGTCTGCACAAACATCGGGTCGCCGGTATAGTTTTCCGCATTGCGGACATCTATGCGGGAATTTATCTCGTGCTTTGCATAGCGGAACACCTCATGCGGATTCAGTTTGCCGGTAATTTCCACAGGAGCAACATACGCAAATGCCCGCAGATTGCGTATATCATAGTCTTGCAGACAATTGATTAACTGCAATTCCGCCATTGACTGCATTGGGTGCTGGTAAACATATAGCAGAATGGCATCTATCTGTGCATTATTCAAGAAACGAAGCCGTTCCAAATCTTCTGCTTGTGCAGCATTCAGGTTAATCGGGTGTGCTGCCAAGTCCAACAAATCTTCCTGCAATTCCTCATAATCTACCGCTCCCACCTCTGTCAGTTGCTCATACACATCGCCTATCACATTGTCCAGCCACTCCCTGTCTCCTGCATATACGACCATCACACTCAGCAGACACAACCATATTGACAAAAAACGGGACAAACGGAAACGGATAATAGCATTAAGCCATTGGGGTGGCAGAAATACCGCCATCCGTAGTGTGGCGGATGATATAGTAGGGTACGCATATTTTTTTTATTTCCTGCTCATAACGGTGGAATAGTTCGAGACGGACCGCTTCACCACCGTTCTCACGTACAGGGTCTTCCACCCATGGTATGTCAGGATAAAGAAGCAAATAGACATCTTGTTTGTATTGTTGCATTGCCTCCAAAACATAGTTCGGAGTGCTACCATAGCAGTAATCAAACCAAACACGAGTGATGATGAGATCGGTATCGAAGAAAACAACGCCGTTGCCCGTATTGTCTGCATAGGTCTTCAGTTGCTCTATCTGGCGGCGGGCTATGGCACACACATCATCGTAAGTATAATCTCTGCCCAACCGCTCCACATACTCCCGCGCATATTCGGGGACACAAATACCCTTATAGCGTTGTGCCAACTGTTGCGCCAACGTGGACTTACCCGTTGATTCGGGACCTATAATACCGACCTTGAACATTATGAATCACAGCATCACCGTGTGAGCATCAGTTTGATATTGATACCTACATTATCCGCCTTGATCGGATAAGAGGATGAGATAAGCGGAGTAGTACCTTGGTGATCATAGAAGAGTTGCAGATTCACTTTTTGTGACAATACATAGTCGGCACTGATCTTGATAGCAAACACTTTGTTGCCGCTCGATGCCTGCGTTATACCTTCCTCAACTTTTCGCAGCAGCGTCTTTATATCTTTGTACGATATATCCACGTTGAGTTTGAGATCGTTGCTGACTTTCTTCTGCCCGCCGCCTTTCTTCTTGGTGATAAAACTGAGGTTCTTAATGGTATAGCCGCCACCTATGACAAACTCGTTGGTGTGTCCCTCGGTAAGTTGCACGCTCGTTACGTTGAGTGCAAGGTTGCGTTGCTTGCGGTACTCGAACTTGCAAGAGAGGGAGTTTTTCATAGACAGGTTCAAACCTATAAGCGGCGAAAAAGCCTCTGTAAGAGACACATTAGAAATGTCGTAAGCCGATGAAGGTACAGGTTTGTCGGTAGTAACATCGCGCACGAAACCTACCATTTTATTACTAGTCTGACCATCAAGCGGCACCCACGTAGAGTAACTGCCATAACTGCCAATCGAATACTTGCAGGTATAAGCATGAGTGAGCGTTACAGAGCGGAAATGGTCGCGCATCCACGGCAGTTTGCCCAATCCATCGTAGGTAACCGACCAGTTGGGTAACACGCGCAAAATACCCAGGAACGGATTAAGGCTCATTGAGTTGGCATTACGCCCCGTATATGCGGCCAAGAATGCCGGCACAAGTACATCCGCAGAGTTCTTCGCCACCGAACCTTGGGACGGGGCATAGACCTGTCCGCCGGGAAGCACACCTTTCATAAAGCCCGTGGTCGGGTACAGGACACCATTATACTGCGCCTGTACACGACCTTGCATTACATCCAAATTTTGCAGAAACCGGTCATAGGTAGCGTTGGCAAAGTTATCCTCCTGCGTACCAATCTTGCTGAAAGCCGTACCGATAGCCACTTGTGTGATATTGAATGACCCTGTCATATTCTCCTGCAACTGGTCATAGGAATAGATAATAGAAGTGGAGTTGGCAAAATAACGCTTGCCATTGACCTGTATTTTCAGTCCCGGCAACGGCTCAAGGGTAATTTTGAGGTCAAAATCACTGGTAAAAGCGCGTGTAGCAGGTTGCACTACCGCAGTGTCGCCCGACAACCAGCCGTTCTCTTTGGCGCGGTTGACAAAATCGGCAGGTATAAAACCGAAAGCAAAATCGAAACCCGGTGCATACAATCCATCCGCACGGCGTTGACCCATAAAACCCGCCTCGGGATTGAAACCCGGTACGGTCATCGAATTGGTCTCGCGATAAGTAACCTGCACGCGGCGGACCATAGTGCCGATGTAAGCAAAAATATCCCCTGCCACCTGTGCGGGGGTACGCAGATTGGGGTCTTTGGTTGTAATGGTCAGTACCATCGCCTCGCAATCGGCTTTCGGCGTTATTTTCACCTTGGTGTTTCCACTCGGTTTGAACGATACCGGTATGCGGTGTCCTGCACTATCGGTAGCCGTTATGGTTAGCAACTCAGAATTGAGACGGTGGGTTATCTCCATAGTCTTGCCACGCTCGGCTTTGACAGTCTCCGAATAAGTTTTCGGGCGGAAAGCACGGCGCGTCTGACGCCTGGTATAGAGTTGCGTCATCTGTTTCCAGTACTTGGATTTACCGTAGAGCGTCTCGAAGTTGATACCACCATCCACCTGCCATGACTGAAGCGAAGAAATGGTATTACCCAAATCGCTTTCCGAGGTAGTCTGTGCGGTGCGTGCCCAATTGTAAGTCGCATTATACGAGGCATTTGCCGACAAGGCTTCTAAATAGGGGATACGATTGAGCGGTACATTCCAACTTGTCGTGAATACCTGCTGGTAGGTATAAGGACTACCCCATTTGGCAAGGCTGCGCTGTATCGTATCGCGCCAAGCCTCATAGTAGTCATTAGTGAATGCATAGTCTCGCAGAATCTCCGGAGCATAGTAACCTTCATCAATAGTGGAGTTCATAGCCGATTGGAAAGAGAACTTCATATTCTTGGTCAGGTCATACTTGAAATCGAAGTTCCGATCCCACGTAAAGTCTTTGGAGAAAGTCAAGTCCATTTGGTTGCCTGCCGATGCGGTAAGATCACGCATCTTCATATGTGAAAATGTGCGGTGCATATTGGTAGAGAATGCCCACGACTGCGGCAGATAGTAGAAATTCATCTCTTTGAGAAACTTCACTTTTTGCACTTTCTGCACTTTCTTGAACGGCTCCCATGGCTGCGGATTGAATGAATAGGCATAGTTGAACGACCCCTTGTGGTCGGTGGTTACATTCTTCTCCATATCCGGAGTATGCTCGTTCTGCTTGTTGTATGAAGCGGAAATGGAGAAATTGGCAGGGTCATAGAACATATCCCGTTTCTTCGACTTGATATTCACCTTCATATTCGTGACCGAGAAAGAGGTGGATTCCTGCACAGTGTTTGACATCGTACGGATAGAATCGCGTTGCTCTTTATCTTCGTAGGTATCAAGAGTCTCTTTGAGCTTGATGTCGGTATCAAGCGGATCGTAGTCAGGCGACAACGTCTCATTGGAATATGAAACGTAGAGCGGCATCTGGATACGCGCTTTTTCAGGGAACAGACGTCCGGCCTCCAAAGCAGCACTGACAGATAACTGATAGATATTATCCATATTCCGGTCTAACACATTCGATTCTATGGAGCCATATCCCGCTGTTTCCAAACGTCCGGCCACATTCACTTGGGCTATATCGCTCACTGCCAGAGCCGCATTGACCATGGCTGCCACACCGCCCTGCTCGTTGAATTCGCTCAGACGCAGTTCATTCACCCAAATCTCGCCCGAAACATCGTGCGTACCCGAGTTGCGTACACCTATCATAATGCACTCTACATTCTCCAAAGTAGGGTTACCCAAGACGGTTATCTTGTTTTGAGGCTTCCCGCTCGCATCATCATATACTATATAAGGTATATTATTTCCCACATCGCTATTTCCTGCCCGTTTGGCTTTGTTGCGTGCCGTTTTGGCATTGGTCAGAACAGAGAACGGAAAATCGAACATATTATCCTGCGGCCATACTTTCCAACGGTCGGCTTCATTATCATTGCTGTATAATCCCGCTTCTGTCAGATGGAGCGGAATCTCGTATTCGTAATAGTTGTTCTTCAGGTCGGTACCCAGACGGATGAAGCAACTCAAGTCGCCGTCTTGCAGATCGGGGTCGATATTCTCCATCTTCTCCGCATGCACGAACATCTGCAGATTCTTGTAGTTGCGCATATCGTAGCCCGTATTCTTATAGACAGCACGTGCATCTTTCGGACTCAGATTGGTAACACGCATAACCATCGCCTGTTCGTTAAGCGGAATAAGCGTAGCCTGACCGGGGTCGGTCTGGCGGCTCACCCCCGGCGGCAGTACATAGTTGACGGGGGTACGGGAGGAGTTTTCCTCTATATTTACCGCTTGTACATTGAGTTGCGCACCCGTATTGACAGCAGCACCAATCGGATAGAGGGTTTTGGTATAGTTGCGCCACTCACCTCGTACCAGATCCAACGTTGCCAAACGAAGGTGCGTCTCGTGCGAACAGCCTGTCAGATAGATACGCATAAAACGTATAGACTTGAAATTACGTATCGAACCGACAGTCTTCACATCGCTGCTGTCACCGCGCAAAGGTATCTTGAACTGATACCATGTAACCTCTTGCGTCGAGCCGTTGCGCAACTTGACATTTTCAACCTTCTTCTCAGTGATATGCTGGCGTCCCACCTCCATCATATCAGGGCGGAGCAATACCTTGTATTGGTAGTATTTCTCATATTCGTTGAGGGTATTGTCACTGTTGATATCCTCTATGTCCGGTTGCAACGTAGAGGCGGTACCGTAACTCTCGGTCTGCGACTCGGTGTCGGGCGAGTTGCCCTCCGTACCGTTGTAGTGCTTGTATCGGTTAAGAACAGACACCTCCTGTTGGTCGAAATCCGTACCGCGGTAGTAGTGGAAATTATCGCCCGCAGGGTCGTTGAGCGGTGAGAATGCATCCATATTCCATGCAGCCAACACATCAGCGGAAACTGTATTGCGCAGAGTCTCTATATACGTCTTGTAAACTCCGTAATTCATCTCGTCCGCCGTACTCAGACCGTTGAGACCCACATCCTGTTTGACACGCGCACCCGCCTCGTTGGAAAAAGCGGTAACCGTCGAATTGGTACGCGGGACACGCCCCCAAACGGTAGTATCCACGCTGTTGACATCATTGTCGGAGATAGGCAGACCATGTTCAAACGATTTCTTCCCGTCCCGCAGAATATCTTCGGATATATCACCGAGGTTGATGTACATCTCCCCATCGTACCCGTCAGGATTGGTGAGCGCAGGATCCATCATCCAAAACTCGATATACTCGATATTCGATTTCTCAAAATCGGTATTATCCAATTTGCGCATCATTCCACCCCAGCGTTTCTTGGGATCTTTCAGTTTTCCGGTAACAGGGTCTATCTCGCTTGCTACAACATTATAAGGACCGCGCTCTTCCGGATAGAAACTCAGATTGAGAACGCTCAATTTGGTATCTGCATTTGCAACCTGCGTCTTGCTGGGATAAATCTCTTTTTCATAGACAATACGTGTGCGATGGTCGGACATCGCATCCGGATCGTTCTTGATATGCTGAGGGGTGTTGGTCTGAGGATAACCGAAGATAGGATCTACCGTGTACCACGCCAGCAAAGCACGGTTCTTACCGTACTCGACATTGTTACTCAGTTTGGATTCCTCAAACGGACTCGGTGTCGAAGCCAAAAACCAATAACTCGGATAATGGACATCTATATTCGTGGTCGTGGACTCAAAATCATCAATATACGATGTTCCAACGGAGCCGACATCCCGTGTATGTCCCGGAATAAGGTGGGCAAACTCGGCATTCACTTGGAAAGTAGAGGGCGTACTCGCTGTTATCCATGGTATCTTGTCTATTGCATTGGTCAGCCATTGCATCTCCGTTTTCCAACTGCCGTTCACACCCCATATAGTGTTTGCCAACGGCTCGCTGCCTGTATTCACTTTGGTGGTCAGCGGACGCTCCCGCAGGTGCATAATCGTCCCGCCTACAACCAGATCGGGATTGAACTCATATTCCAGATGGGCGCCGAACAGACTCTTGCGCTGCATAGAAAATGTGGACTGATTTTCCAACTTCACATCCACATTCGTACCCGATTCCAGAATGGACTGATTGAGAATCGTAACCGTTCCCATTGTATAGTCCACGGTATAGTCCACGTTCTCTATCAGCGTCGCACCGCCTGCGGTAACAGTAACACTCCCACGCGGCACATTCATTGCGTTGAGACGTATCTCGCTGCCGCTCGTACCTTTGTACTTGCCCGTGAGGTGGAACTTGTTTTTTTCCGTCATCTCCTGTGCCACCACAAGAGTTGAGTCGTACAACTCCTGGAATACATACTTGTCAGCAATGGCTGTATTCCCGATAGCATTGCGCAAATGGCTGCCGAAAGGTTCCAAAACAGGGAAAATCACACGCCCGTTACTCGAATAGACGGTCATATTCTCTATATAGTCGAACTTGCCGTCCGGGTATGGGTTGTTCTTGCTGTCCAACCTGTCCAAATTCATCACGCGGAGCAACTGCTTGCCCGCTACAGCACCCGCCGTCAGGTATTGCATATCCGTACCTACCGAGTCGTTCCGGTAGGTAACATACAACTCAAACTTGTCCGACGATATGGAACTGGCACCGAGGGAATAGATATTTTTCATCATCAAATCCCACGTGCCGGCATTTTTCTTCAACGGAGCATTCGAGGTGCTTTTCAACAGTTTTAGTATCAAAGCGTTAGGCGCACGCAATTCTTCGCTCGCATCAGTGGAGAACTCGCCCACCTGATAAACCTGGCCGCCGTAAGTGTATTCATACGCCACAGCCAATACCTCGTCCTGGTTGAGAGCAGAGCGTAAGGAAATAAATCCGAGAGCGGCATTGAGGGTATATTCACTCGGAGATAGAAGCCGCGCCGACTCTACTTTTTCAAAATCATCCCCACCCTCAAGATCGGACAGAGCCTGCGAAGTCTGCTGTATGTCGCGTACACCGCCACGACCGCGAACCGTATTGTACAGGTCGTTGGTTTTGTTGTCCGGTGCTTGCGTAGCATTCGCCACCCATATATGGTTGAGTATGTGTGCATTGGTTTCACCCAGATCGGTAAAAGCAATGATGTTGCGGGCTTGATCGTAGTTCCCGCGTTTGTTGGTTACCCATACCTCTATCTTGTTGATGGTTACACCACTGGCTATATATGGCGCCGTCGCCATCGCACTTTCGTACTGATCCCGGAAGAAATAACTCAGGAAGAAATGACGGTTCTCGTCATAGTTGTCGCCCGGCACATCAAACTTCGTCATCTGTGCCCCACCCTTCGAACTCACCGTCTGACTCTCCGAGTTCTGTTGGCTCACCAACGCTTGAATACGGAATTTACCGAACTTCAGATTCGTTTTGATACCGAATAATGCCTGACTGCCGCGAATAAGGTTCGAGTTCAAATCCATCGTTACATTACCCGCCTCGATCGACTGGATAATGTCGTCCTCCTGACCTTTGTAGGCAAGTTTCAGGTTCTGCTGGTCAAACGAGAAACTGGCTTCGGTGTTGTAGTTCATGTTGAAGTTGAGTTTCTCCCCCACCTTGCCGTTCACGTTCACCTGTATCTTCTCATCAAAGTCAAAGATATTGTTGTTCCGCGCACGCAGCGTCAGACTCGGGTTTTCTATATACTGGTGCTTGAAACCGAAAAGCAATTCCGCCGAACCCTGCATCTTCAGTTGCACACCGCCCGGACCGAACACCTTGTCTGCAGGACCGATATTGAATTTCATATCGGTGATGTCGAATTTCTTTTCGTTGTTATGCTCCACCTCACTGATTTTCTGCTGCCAATAGGTGTGCATCAGTTTTTGTTCCGTGTATGCTTTGTATTCGGCATCGGTCATCAGATAGGGCGTCGTTATATCTACATCACCTATCTTGGTATGTATCACATAATACCCCGTATTGGGCTGGTAATCAACGGTAGTAGTGATATTTGCAGGATTATTGAGGTCGAGACTGCTCTTGGGAACGGAGAGTTGGTCGTATGTATCCGTACCGAGTTGCTGTACTTGCACTGATGCCCACACGGCACTGTCCGCAAGCGCAGTTTCAACCGGTATCGTCTCTGTACCGGAAGACGGTTGCTGTTGAGCCGCCGCTGCTGCCATACGGCGATCATTACGCTTGCTCGGTACAAGCGGCTGACGCTGCTGCGCCCACAACATTACAGGGACCAACAGAAGCAATATGTATGCTAAACGTTTCAGAGAATTAAAGCATTTTGAGGGCTTGGCGGATTACTTGCTCTACATTGCACGAGGGGTCGTCTTTCAATATCTTGTCCACCGCTTTCCCGCTTGCGGCTGCTTGGAAACCAAGCATGGTAAGCGCACTGACGGCTTCCGTTTTCACCTCGTTGTCCGACACGCCGAAACCATTGTCAACCGGCAACTCGGTAGTAGCACCCTCTATGTCTATTTTCAGCACTTTGTCTTTCAAATCCACTATCACACGCTGTGCCGTTTTGGGACCCAAGCCTTTCACCTGATACAACGCTTTGGCATTGCCCGTTGCAATAATCTGACGTATCTCCGCAGCGGCAAACGCCGACATAATCATACGCGCTGTATTGGCACCTATTCCGCTAACCGTCATCAGCAAAACAAACAAGGCACGCTCGCCTTTGGTAAGAAAACCGAACAGATCGTGAGTATCTTCCCGGATAATCTCTGTGGTGTAAAGTTTGGTTTCCTTCCCCTCTTTGCTTGCCAAAGACGAATAAACAGGCAAGGCGATATTCACAGCATACCCCACACCCGCAGCCTCCACAACAGCCATCGTCGGAGTAAGTTCCGTAAGTTGTCCTTTGATATATTCAATCATAGATTATTCGCAATACTACAAATTAAGCGCACAAAGATACAACAAAAAAAACAAATATGCAAGCGGAAAATGATATGTTCATAACAACCGCATCAAAATTGTGTATTATTCAGGGAACACAGACACCATACAAAGACAAAAACACCTACCGGGGACGCGGACGCCCCCGTCCGCGGTAGGTTTGCCACAAACCGCATAACAATACTACGCACTTATATGGACGACACTATAGGGGACAACGCACTGCTTATGGAGACGACGCGTCTCGCGTCGTTATGCGCCGCAGGCGCACCTCCCCATACTCAACACCTTTCGTCTGTCGCCGAACAACGACGCAAGCCGCATCGTCCCCCAAAATGCCCGCAATCCCCTTGTCGTTAGAGAGACACCCCCATACCCGTCGCCACCCGCAACAAGCAGTACACAGACCAAACATAGTTGATGTGTTTGCTCTTTTTACGTATGTATTCTCAAAAATCCACCGCAAATATAGAGGAAATAATGCAATTATGCAAATTCCGATTCAAATATAGCCCACATTTCTGTGCCTCCCCCAAAAAACTTGCACTTCCACCCCAAACTTGTACTTTCTACTTAAACTTGCGACATTTCTTATTCGTACAAACGGATCATATTGTTAATAATGTTTGCCATAACTCTCGTACCACCTCTATGATACCTCTCGCTATCAGGTCTATGTGATTCGTATGTGATTCGTATGTGATTAGGCGGTTTTTGCTTGTATTTCTGCGAGTTAATACAGATATAAAATATAGTCTATATTTTTATAATTAGCACAATATATAAATCTAATTTAACTACATACAGAAACTTGTTCGTGGTGTCATCCAATGTCAACATCACACCCCGATTATGTCCCCAATAGGTTACGTCCAAATGGACATATCCTGTTTGTCCGGTCAAATCCGACTGAGTCCAAACACATTCTATCTTGCATAGTCTGCGTTTGACGGAGGAGGTACTCAGGTGGTTTTGTTCCGCTATTTGGCAAAAGGTCTGTTTATCGTTTTGGTAGGTATTCCACATTTCCGTTACCGACAATGGAACACCACTGCGGAACTGATGTCTATACAAAGAATTTAGCCTGCAAAAATAATCCATAGACCTAAAATAAGAGCATAAACATACAAAGAGAGGTCGCCTGTACAGATTAGGCGACCTCCGTCTCTATTCAAACTATTCTATTATTCTTTTATGGCGCGTAATTCCTCTAAATCGGAGCGGCTAAAATAATAGGCAAATGTGCGCGTGTTGGTATGGAAACCCGCATTGCGATATTCGTCATATTTCCAATTGCTTTTTATGTTTATTTCCAAATGTTTCGTCATAAAAAACGTATATTTTTTA
>ERZ808286.791-NODE-791-length-18409-cov-3.057317_pt1 | contig 18409 bp, 18 predicted proteins | sample MGYA00521276_ERZ808286 | MGnify/ENA primary metagenome ERZ808286 (study PRJEB31516, sample SAMN03275607) | gut metagenome | biome: mammalia-associated habitat; material: feces | host: Papio cynocephalus | place: Kenya | collected 2012-08-01 ... | reverse complement strand
ATTCAATAGATTCCCCATTTTGAACAACAACTAAAGTGTTACCTTTGCCGTCATATTTTGCATAGCGAACAGAACCGTCTGGATTTGTTACTTGAGCTTGAACTTTTCTACCTTCTTTGTATAAAGTTTCAGTTTTTGTACCATCTTTGCCAATTTCTAATGATTGAACAGGTCTATTTTCGCTGTCGTATTGTGTTGCAACACTTGAAACGAATTCATTGTTTTCAACAACGGTTGTACTTTTTACGTTGCCTTGAGTTGTTGTTTGAGTGTATGAATTTTCGTTTGTATAGTCGTATTGAATTGTTTTTTCTTCTGGAGTGCCTTTGCCTTCAACAGTTCTTACGATTTTTCCTGAAGCAAAACCGCTTAAGCCGATTTCGTGAGTACCTTTATCATCTTGTAAAACTGCTGAAGTTGGATTACCTTGAGCATCGTAAGTTTTTGTTAAAACAGAACCGTCAGAATTTGTTAAAGTTGATTTCATTGAATTATTTTCGCCAAATACGAAATTTTCAACAGAACCGTCTTCATCATTTGTGCGTTCTTCGCTTACTAAATTGCCGTCTTTATCAACATTTTTAACTGATTTGATAGCACCACTTACAGTTGTAATGACTTTTGAGCCGTCTTTATTAATAACTTCTTGTGCGCCGTCTTCGTAAGTTACGATTCTTTGGTCGCCTTTAACTTCTGATGATTTAACCTTTGAATTTTCACTTGCTTGTGCATATTTGTTTACAAAGTCAAAAACATCTTGAGATTTAACTTTTGCCTTTCTGTATTGTTCTTTATGTTCTTGTTCATTTAAAATTTGTTTTGTTTCGCCTTCTGTAAGAACCTTGTCATCGCCTGCGGCTTGAGTTAATTTGTCCTTGAAAAGAGAAACTTCGTCTAGATCTAAGACGCCGTTTTTGTTTTTATCGCTGGCATTGAAAAGTTCCAAAGCCTTTACATCATCTTTGAATGCTTCAGCTTTAATGCCCGATTTTAATTTGTTAAGATCAACGGTTTGCCCGTTTTTACCTAGTTTTAAGAAATTTCCTTCTGTCATAACCTATCCGAAAATATAGTACTACATGTGTTTTAACGTTTGAACATAGAAAAAATTGCGCAAATTTGCCATTTTTAGTTCATTTTGAGTAGATATTTTTACATATTGTAACATGCCAAAAGGTAATAAACAAGGGCGGTTTGCGTTTACGCAAACCGCCCTTTAATGTTAAAATATTATTTTGTTGGAATTTCTCTTTCGTTATCGAATTTACCAACTCTTGCGCCCATCATATCAAACTGTTGACCGCCACCTTTCCAGCCGTAAAGTGGATTACATTCACCTGTTCTTAGTTGAGTTCCTTTTGGAAGAGTGCAATCACACATATATTTTGGAACTTGTGGAAGTGCAAATTTATCTGCAATTTCTTCCGGTTTTAGTCCTTTTACATCGTCATATTTCATTACCCAAGAACCGTACATTCCAGAATTTTTTCCGTCATAAGTTCTTACAAATTTTGTATCTTGAGTTAATTCAATAATTTGCGCTTTTTTATTTGGTTTGTATGGCGAATCTGTGTAGCCAACACTTTTCCAAAAGTCGTTAGCTTGTTCTGCTGTTTGTTCCCCAACTACTTTGTATTTACCTTCAACTTTATAATCGTTTCCAGCTTGATGAATATTCATAGTTCTATGAATATTTGCCATTGCCATACTTCTAATAGCTGAATTTCCAGCTTTAGAAACCACATCTGTATGGTTTGCAACAGCTTTGTTGTCATGTTTTTCCGTTTTTGTTTGCGTTTGAGGCTTATCTAAGCCGTAAAATCCTACCTTTGTAATTTCCATATTTACATAAAAACATGATTTCAAATTTAATTGCTCTCATGCAAACAAATAATTTACAAAACTTTTCTTGAACTATCTTCAACCTTCATATCAACAATTTGTCCAGCTGCCGTAAAGATTACGGAGTAAACAGTGCCTTGAAGTGTAACTTTACCTGAGCCTAAATATTCCATACCACAATCAACTGCAACGTCTGCCATTCCTGTTAAAGCCATTTCTGAAACTTTTGCCGCTTTACCTGACATTTTTGCAATTGGTGAAACAAGAGCTTCAATACCTTTGTAGCACAATTGGTTTACGATAGCGGTAGCGCCGTCAATTGCTGTCCATTTTAGGGTTTCTTTTAATTCTTTTTGTGTCATTCCTTGTTTTGACGACAATCTGTCACTACCATAAACTGCTAAATCTGCAGCTGAGTGCATTGCCGCAATTTTTAATGTCGGAATTACGCCTGTGCCAGCAGTCATTAACCAAATAGGAATTGATGCCGAGCATAAAATAGTGTCTTGAACAAGAAGTTCTGACCATTTTTGAGAAGCTCTATAATCTTCAACGCGTTTTGCAATATCGTTATCGACACCAAATGCTGCATAGTATGAATTTTCGTATTCATTTTTCATTTCCATTAAGGATTTTTTGCCCAAAGCATTTTTTGTATTTTGGTGTAAGCGTTTTTCGTATTTGTTTGCCATACGTTGAAGTACGTCGTATTTATCGCTCAAGGTTGATTTAGGGGTAATTTTATAATCCTTCATTGTTTTTTGAATTTCAGCTTTACCCTTTTCAACATTACCTTTTCCAACAAAGTTAGCAAAGGCATTCAAGTTGCGTTCATACATTTCTTGTCTTGATTCAATCACAACAGGTGCGCTTGCTGTATAAGGTGAAATAATTTTATCAGTTAAAGGTTTTTTATTCAACAAGTCTGGAACTGCGGATTTAAAGTTGTTTTCAACAGTTGCAATCAATGAAGCTGCTACAAATTTTTCTTCTTTATCTTTGTATGTTGCAATTAATTCAGGGTCATATTCAATATTAAATATTTCCTTGAATTTTTTGTTGTAATCTTTAGTTCCGACAAGTTTGTTTAATTCACCAACTTGACCTTTAAAAGTATCAATGTCTTCTTTTACTAAATGTGCTTGGTTTTCAGATTTCCATAATTTCTTAATTTGTTCACCAAGTTTTGCAGACCAACCGTCATATTCTTGTTGATCTTGCAAGGATTTTTCAGCTTTTTTAGCTGTTGTAGATAGGATTTTTGTTGTATATGTTTGAGTTGTTTTTAAATCTGCTTTTTTAATATCAGCTCTTTCATCAGCGGTTAAATTGCTTTTGTTTTCAATAGCTTGAATAAATGCGTTTGTAATTTTGTTCAAGTGTTTTGCTTTTACAGGTAGTAAAACTGTATCAAATTGGTCTTGCAATTCCTCATCAAATCTAGATTTGTAATGGTCAGTTTGAACTCCAACAGCCTTACCATTAGTAACTAATCTGTCAACAATACCGTTTACAGCTTTAATTCTTGTTTCAGGGTAGTCTGCAACTTCAGAACAAATCGCACCAATCAAAGACATTTTTGGTGAAATTTTATTATACGCCTTGATTGTAGGGATAACGTTTTTGTTATCAATTTTTGCGTATTCTTTTTTGAAATCATTTGTCGAAACAGCCCCAAAATTAGATTTGAAAATTTCTTTCAAATTAGTAGCTATCTCTTGCCCTTGCTCATACTTATTTTTCTTTCTGCCCTCAAAGGAAATATTTGTTAATCTATCCGATAAAGTCTCTACTTGTGTTTGCTTATCCAAACGGGCGGATTTTGTAAACACATCTTTTCCTAGTGGAGATTTGATAGGAGACGAATACGCCAAAAATCTAGGTGCACTACATTGTACCCTAGTTTGACCATTATTCGATTTTGTAATAATCGGTTGTATTTTTAGCATGCAAAAAACAATATATTTCCTATCTATATTCTATTGAAAGCCCGTAAAAAAATAATTTGTTGGCATGCGTGATTATAATTTACAATATTTAACAATTTAAATTTTAATAGATGTTATAATTTAAAAATACAAAAGTCTAGATTTAAGGAGCGACATGTTAATATTTTTGTTTATATTGTCATTTTTAATGATTTTTTCAACAGGTTATCTTATTGCAAGTATTTTAGATAAAGACAAATCTATTAAGGGGCTAATTTACTTATTTATATCGGCATTTGCTCAAATAGTTTTTATATCTGAAATTTTATCAATGTTTAAGCCAATGTTAAGACCTTACCCGTTTTTAACTTGTAATGTTGTAATACTGTTTTTAGTGTTGATTGCTTGGTTTGTTATAGGAAGACCTCTTTGGAGTGTTGATTGCAGACCTACTTTTAAGAAGATTAAAACTTGTTTTAATTTAGATAAAAGTTTTTATATTCTACTTGTAGGCTGGTTATTTTTAGTTGGAATATCTCTATTTATCTGTTTCTTTGATCCTGGAGCAAGTGGTGACGGCAAAATATACCATATTTTAAGAGCTGTTCATTACGCTATAAATAACAGTATCAATCATTTTCCAACTTCTGAATTTAGAAATAATGTATTCCCGATAAATTCAGAAATTATGTACACTTGGATTTATATGTTCTTGCATAGAACTGCATTCTTGGGGTTTTTCTCATTTACAGGGTATGTATTTGCGATGATAAGTGTGTACAAAATTATGGATTACTTCAAAATTTGTGTTCGTAGACGCTTATGGACTATGTTTATCGTGTCTTCATTTGCTTGTGTATTACTTCAAATGTGCGACACTGAAACAGATATTATTATTTCGGCTTTAGTTACATCAACAATGTTTCTATTCCTAGATGCATTGAAAAATAATAATAAAGTTACATTGTTTATGTCAGCTTTATGTTATGCAATGGCAATAGGTACGAAATCAACAGGTGGTTTGACTGTTCCTGCAATGACTGTATTTGTATTATGGTTCATTATTAAGTATAAGAATTTCAAATACCTATTATATTACATTTTGTTTGGTGCAATAAACTTTGCATTATTCGGTGCTTATAACTATATTATGAATTATCATGCGTATGGCAATTTTATTGCCAATGCGGGTGCGGTTGCTATTCAAACTAATGTGTATGGTTTAAAAGGTACTTTAGCAAACTTTATTCGTCATTGTTATACATTCGTAGATTTTACAGGATTTAATATTTCTGAGGAATTTAAATCTTATTTGGATTACGGTAGAGATTTAGTTTTAACAACAGCTCAAGTTAGCACTATTCCTGAAAGAATTTCTAGTCGTCCAGAGTTGTTTGCTAACAACCTTGTTCTAACGCCGTTCTGTGGTTGTGGTGTGTTAGGAATTTTGATTTTAATTCCTTGCTGGTTCTTGTCATTGTTGCAACCAATCAAATACAGAAAACATTTTGCAAGTACAATGTTTTTATTTGGACTTTTATTGGTTATAAATTTAATGAGTTTGTCTGCAACAATTGCTTTTATGCAGGCTAATATTAGATTTATTACATCATTTATAATAATTTCATCTCCAATTTTATGTATGTCATACTTTAGAAGTCGTTGGAGTCCTGTAAAAATGGTGTTTATTTTAGTTGCGGTTTATGCATTTATATTTTCATCAACTCACAACATTATTAAAACACCTTCAATTGCAATTCCGCAAATTATAAAACACCCTACAAAATTAAGAGAAATTAGATATGAATGGTATTGTTATGGTTTACATCGTGATAAATTCGGTCGTGTACTAAAATACTCTGATGCGATGTGTGATTTATACGAAGATTTTAAGGGGTATGGATATTCACCTAAAAATAAAATCTTAATTTTAGGTTCTGCAGGTGAAACATTAATTAAACCATTGTTATTAAATTACAATGGCTGGAATATTGATACAAATGTTTTATACCCACATTATGATAGAATAAACTTTGAAGATTACAATTTAATTGTTTATCCAACCTTTGGACAGGTTACAGATGAATATAATGACAATAACGACCCTAAATTACAAAGAGATATTGCTAAAAAATTGTTAAAAAGTAATGAATATGCTTGCTTTTATGAAGGTAAAAATAAGTTAAATAATCCATTACAAATAAAGTGCCAATTAAGTGATATATTCCTAGAAAAGCGCCATTTTAAGGCAATCTTAAGAAATAATAGATTTATTATAATGGAAAATAAAAATAAGCCTGCGATAAAGAAATAGTTATAACTGTTTAATTGTGTTATAATAGTTTTGAATTCAAAAGGGGAAAAAATGTTTAAACGTAAATGTAAAATAACTTTTATAGCACACGGTTCAACTATATATTCAGAAGATAACAGATTAACTGATAAATTAGATTATCCACCACTAAATGAAAATGGTGAATTAGAGTTAGAAAAAATTGTTGATTTTATCAAAAAAAGAGGGTTAAAAACTAACAAAATCTATGCAAGTCCTTCGCTTGCAACAGTTCAAAGTGCAGAAATTTTGGCTGATGAATTAAAACAAGATTTTGAAACTTTGCCTGTTTTATATAACAGAAAATGCGGTATTTGGAGTGGTTTGAGTTTTTCTCAAATTGAAAAAAAATATCCGGAGATGTTAGACCAATTACATCAAAATCCATTAGGTTTTTGCCCTGAAAATGGTGAAGCTATTCATGATTTTAATGAACGTGTTGGAAAGATTATTAACGAAATTATTGAAAAGAATTTGAGAGGAAGGGTTATTATTGTAACTCACCCTTCTGTAATTCAATCAGCAATAAAAAGTGCATTAAATATTCCTGCGGAAAATCAATACAAAATTTATATTAGACCTGCTTCCGCTACGCAAATTAGCTATTATGAAGATTGGGCAAGTTTAATTTATTCCGGTTACAAACCTCTTTAGGAGATGACAAGTGATACTTTTTTTGATTTCATTAACACTTGTTTTATTGTCTAGCTATTTTGTTTCGGCAATGTTGGATAATAAGAATGTTGCTAATGGTTTCATCTATTTTGTTGTCATTGCCTTCGCTCAAGTAATTTTAACGGCGGAATTGCTTTCACCTTTTAAAATGCTAAAGGTGCTTCCTTTTTTAACTTTAAATCTTCTATTTTTTGTAATAATTACTACAATTTGGGCTAAAAAGGGTCGTCCTTGCTGGCATGTACCTCTAAAAGACTTTTTAAAAAGGGTTAAAAATGCATTAATGCTGGACAAATCTCTAGTTGTTTTAGGGTTAGCGTGGCTATTTTTTATAGCCGTATCGTTCTTTTTATGCTCTATAACAACCGTTACTGACGGTGATGCGAAGTCTTATCACGTTGCAAGATCTGCATTTTGGGTTTTGAATTCGACAATAAATCACTATCCTTCAATTGATATCAGAGCCTTAATTTTTCCTGTAAATTCTGAAATAGTTTATTCTTGGGTAATTTTATTTACTAAAAATGTTTTATTTTTGGGCTTTTTATCATTCGCATTTTATTTTGCGTATATAACAAGTTTATACAAAATCCTTCATAACTTAATTGGATATTCTTTGCGCAGAACCTTATGGGTGCTTTTTATCGTAAGTTCTTTATCAGGAATAATGGTTCAAATTGCAAGCGTGCAAACTGATTTGATAGTTGCATCGTTGGTAACAGCAAGTATATATTTATTTTGGAGTAGTTTGAAGGAAATAAAACAATTCCGATAATTATGGCATCGCTTTGCTTTGCGTTAGCTCTTGGAACAAAATCTTCGGCTGGATTTTTGGTTTTAGCTGTTGGAATATTCTTTGTTTACTTGTCTTATAAGTACAAAAATTATAAAAATATACTTAAATTTATCGGCTTTGGTGCAGTAAATTTCTTAGCTTTTTCAGCTTATAACTATGTTTTGAACTATCTTGATTTTAAGAATATATTTGGTTTTCATGGCGCATTAATATCTCACAAAAATATTTATGGTTTTAAAGGTTTTTGTGCAAACTTAATTAAGCATATGTGGTTATTGTTCGATTTTTCAGGGGTAAATTGGGAAAATCCTGTCGGTGAATTTATACTGCATACAAAACAAAATTTATTAACTGCCTTGAATTTGCAAGGTGTGCCTGACGGAGTTTATTCTCCTGCAAAATATCAAAATGTTTTGAATAACACTTTGGCTGAATCCTTGACAGGGTGCGGACTTTTAGGTTTTCTTTTATTCTTGCCTTGTTTGATAATTTCGTTAGTAAAACCTATTTTTAAGCGCAATAAAAAAACTATATTGAATAGGTTTTTTGCTATTTTGTTTGTTATAGCATTTGTAACAATGTCTGCAAGTATTGCATTTATGGTGTTTAACGTTAGATTTATAAACTGCTTTATATTTGTAAGCGCTCCGATTTTTGCGCTTAGTTATATAACAAGCAATAAAAATATTTTTAAATGGTTAATAATTTTGATTGCTTGTTTCTATTTTTTATGCGTAAGCACTCATCTTTGGTCAAGACCTTTTAATAAAATATTTCCAGCTTTTATAAAAAATCCGACAAAAATTTCAGAACTTCAAAATATGATGGATTGTATAAATTGGGATTCAAAAGAACCTAACAATGATGAAACTTGCCGTGCGCAAGCGTTAATTGAATATAATTTTAATGATAAAAATAATAGAATAGTCTTTTTCCCAAATTCTCCAGAACCAATTTTGCGCTTTTTATTGATGAATTTGCGCGGTTATAATATTGATATTAAAAGTATTGAGGAGTCTGCCCAAGAGGATTTTGACAAATATAATATTGTTATCGCGCCTAATAATTGGCAATATTTGAATTTCTATAAAACTCCAATTACAAAAGCTCGTAATAAAGATTATAACTGTATGTATAGAAGAGTTGACTATGAAATAGTACCAACAGATTTGGCGAACGACCATACGTATACTTCTCTTTGTAAGTTTACAGAAACATTTTCTGAAAAATACAAATTTGAAGAAGTAACTTCATTCAATGATATTACCGAAAAAATACGTTATGTATTTTACGTCAATAGACGCAATTTACCTCATACAAATAGAATTAACTAAACTCTACCGTACATATCTTCGTAACGAACAATGTCTTCTTCAAGTAATGGTGAACCGATTTGAAGTTCAATAATTTCTACATCATCATCAGTTAAGTTTTGAAGTGAATGTTTTTCTGTTACTGCGATATCAACGCTATCGCCAACTTTCAAGTTTAAAGTTTCATCTCCGCGAATAACAGTTGCATTACCTAAAGCCACAACCCAATGTTCTGCTCTGTGATTGTGAGATTGTAGAGATAATTTTTGATGAGGGTTTACGTGAATTTTCTTTGTTAAGAACCCTTCACCACTAGAAATTACTGAATAATAACCCCAAGGTCTGTAAACTGTTTTGTGAACCTTGTGAGTATCATCGTTATTTTGTCTTAAATGTTCATAAATCTTTTTAACATCTTGAGTGTTGTCACGTCTGCAAGCTAAAACTGCGTCTTCTGTTTCAACAATTACTGTGTCTTCCAAACCTACTGTTGCAACAAGTTTTGAAGATGAATATACTAAACAGTTTTTAGAGTCTTCGTCCATAACGTTTCCGATAAATACGTTTCCGTTTTTGTCTTTGTCGTTTACGTCGTAAATAGCTTGCCAAGAACCTAAATCGTTCCAATCGCTTTCAAGTTTTACTAACGCGATTTTGTCTGATTTTTCCATTACTGCGTAATCAACAGAAATGCTTGGCATTTTGTCGAATGAGTTGAATGGAATTTCTTCTGATTTAGAAAAATCAAATTCGTCTAACAAGTTGTAAATTTCAGAGCTTGTTCTTTGTAATTCTTCTAAGAATACAGAGGCTTTGAACATAAACATACCACTGTTCCAGAAATAAGTTCCTGCATCTAGGTATTTTTTAGCTGTTTCTGAATCTGGTTTTTCAACGAATTGTTTAACTTTATAACCGCCTTCTAATTGTTTATCTGTGATGTTTACATAACCGTAACCTGTTTCAGGGTAAGTTGGTTTTACACCAAAAGTAACAATGTAGCCTTCTTTTGCAAGTTTTTCACCGCGCATAACAGTTGTTTTGAAGGCGCCTAAATTTTTGATTAAAGGATCAGAAGGTACAACCAAAATTACAGGATCATCTTCTTTTGCCTTTGATTTGATGTATTTTGTTGCAACTGCAATTGCAGGAGCTGTGTTTTTAGCAACCGGTTCTGCTAAAACTTGAGATTTTTTGCTCATAGATTGCATTTGATATCTAACGTTAGAAATGTGTTTTGCGTTAGTAATTGCAATGATATTTTCTGACGGAGTAAAGCATGCAAGTCTTTCAAATGATGCCTGTAACAAACTTTTTTCCATGTTCAAATTCAACAATTGTTTTGGATAAAGTTCTCTTGATAAAGGCCATAATCTGCTACCTGAGCCACCTGCTAATATTAAACCGTACATAATTTCTCCTAATTTTCTTCCTCTTTGTAGAAAAATTATAGCATAAAAAAGAAAAATAATTTCTAAAAAAGAAAAGAGACCCTGAAATAAATTCAGGGTGACATAAAGAAAAATACAAACCATAATGTCATTCTGAACTTGTTTCAGAATCTCAATTATAAACAAATATTAAAGTACCACTTGAATTTCAATCATGTTTTACATAAGATTAATTTACAGGCTTTGGCACCTGTAAATTTCGCAACCTAAAAAGAAGATAAATACAAGAATATAAAGGAATTTGAAAATGAACAATCCGATTATTGATGAATTAGAAAAACAATTCAAAAAAGAAGAATTACCACAAATGAATCCTGGTGATACTGTAAAAGTATTCGTAAGAATCGTTGAAGGTAACAAAGAAAGAATCCAAGCATTTGAAGGTACTATCATTAAAGAACACGGTGCTGGTTTAAACAGAACAATTACAGTAAGAAAAGTGTTCCAAGGCGTTGGCGTTGAACGTGTATTCTTAATTCACTCACCAAGAATTGATAAAATTCAAGTATTAAGAAAAGGTGACGTAAGACGTGCTAAATTATACTACTTAAGAGAACGTTCAGGTAAAGCAACTCGTATTAAGGAAAAAATTGAAAAAAGATAGTCACATTCACTGGTATCCAGGGCATATTGCAAAAGCTGAAAGACAGCTAAAAGAAAAGTTAAATCTTTGTGATGTTGTTATTGAAGTTTTAGATGCAAGAATCCCGTTTAGCAGTACATACAATAATATCAAAACATTATTAGGCGGGAAACCTCGCCTAATTTTGTTAAATAAGGCAGATTTAGCCGATAGAAACGAACTTAAACTTTTTGTTCAAAAGATTAAGGAACAAACTTTTTGCACGGTTTTGGTTATTGATGCAAAAGGTGCAAAAGATTTAAACCAAGTTATAAAAAAAGTTTTGGAATTGGCTGAACCTAAAATTCAGGCGCAAATGGCAAAAGGGCTTTTACGTCGTGCTGCTCGTGCAATGGTTGTAGGCATGCCTAATGTTGGTAAATCTAGCGTAATTAATAAATTAACAAAATCTTCTAAAACAAAAATTGGTGCGAGAGCTGGCGTAACTCGTCAACAACAATGGGTAAGAATTAACAAAGACCTTGACTTGCTTGATACTCCAGGGATTATCCCAATGCGCCAAGACGACCAAGAAGCTGCTACAAAGTTAGCGTTTGTAAATTCAGTTTCTGAAAACGCTTATGATAACGAAACTGTCGCTCAAGAGTTGTTAAATATTCTTTCTAGAAAATATGAAACACAACTAAAAGAATATTATAAGGTTGACGAATTAACACTGGAAAATATTGCAAAAAGCCGTAATTGGATTGTTTCAAACGCTGAACCTGATATTACAAGAACAGCTGTTTATATTTTGAAAAACTTTAGAGACGGTAAGATAGGAAAATTCATTTTAGATGAACTCGAATAGTTGTATATTTGAATTTGATAAATCTTTTGATGTTGATTTTCTTGTTGGGACAGATGAGGCAGGCAGAGGACCAGCAGCTGGTGGAGTTTTTGCCGCTGCCGTTCATATTAACGATTTTGAAATTGCAAAAGATTTGTCAAAATTGAATGATTCTAAAAAACTTAGCGCAAAAGTTAGAGAAGAACTTTATGACGTGATTTTGAATAACACAATTAATTCAGTCGTTTGTGTTGAAGTTGAAGATATAGAAAAATATAATATTTTGAATTGTTCTCTAAGGGCAATGAAATTGTCTTGTGAAGATGTGATAAATAAGGGTGTTAAAAAGATACCGCAACAACCTCTCATAAATGATTATCAATCGTTTATTCGGCAGAGTGGTATGACGAAAGGTTCTCAATGTCACCCAAAAGAAACACAATGTCACCCTGAATTTATTTCAGGGTCTCAAGAACAAGAGATACGAAATCAAGTTCAAGGTGACAATACTATTTTAACAATTGTCGATGGAAATAAACTAATCAGAAACTATGATTATCCGCAACAATATATTATAAAAGGCGATTCAAAATCTGCATCAATTGCTGCCGCAAGTGTGTTGGCAAAAGTTACACGTGATAGATATATGCAAAGACTTCATGAGGAATATCCTCAGTATAATTGGGCAAAAAATGCCGGTTATTTGACAAAAGAACATATTGAAGCGATTAAAAAATATGGGATTACAAAATATCATCGCAAATCTTTCTTGAAGAATATTTTGAACCAACAAACTGAACAATTGAGCTTGTTGTAAGGCTATTCAGTGTTACATAGAAAAGAATACTAACTTATTGTCATTCTGAACTTGCGGTTTTTCGGTAGGGCGCCGTGTGAGCATTGGCGAACACAGCCCGTAAGGTGGCGGTCGGACGTTACTCCGTCGCCACCCCGAATAAACCAAGACGGTTTCAGAATCTCATGTTTTTGAGACCCTGAAATAAATTCAGTGTGACATAAAGTGGAACACAAGCTCTAATGTTGTTATGCATATAAACAAAACGGTTGAGTTTTAAAACTCAACCGTTTTTTACTTTATGTTTATTTGTTATTTTTTCAAGTAATCAGCTTTGCCAGAAGCTAAAATATAGTTTGTGTATCTCCATAATTTAAACTTGTTATTGCTTCCTGTTACCCAACCATCGGATTCTGTATTATCATAACCGCCTGTAATTGCATAAGCTGGTGCTTCAAACATTCTGCTAGCTAATGTCCTGTGTGGTAATTTTACAGGTTCAGCTAAAGCTGTCATTGTTGAACCATCATCTGTATTTAGTCCACCATTTGGTGATAAATCAAAGTAGAAAATATCAACACCAACTGTGTTGTAGCCTTTATTTGGACCGTCAATGTCTACTATAATGTATCCTAATGTTGTTGGTGCACCACTAACCATACGGCAGGTCAGATTATAATTTATACAATTTGAATAAGTAAGAGACATGCCATCCGCAAGAATGGCAGATGTGCCAAAAGCCTGTAATTTATCAAGACCATTAAGAGCTTTAAACTCTGTAGCAAAGCAACTTGAATCACTGGTAGAGCATACTTTTGTTGTTTGCATGTTTTCAATTAAACGTCCTGAAACATCTTTGTGTTGCCAATCCTTTGAATATCTACCATATTTTGCTCTTGCTCGACCATAAGCGTCGGTAATCATTGCTGCGGATTTATTTACTTTTGCAACGATTTCTTTTTCGTTTGTTGTATTATTCAAAGTTGGAATTGTAATCGCAGCAACGACACCAATAATGCCCATTACAACAAGTACTTCTGCCAAAGTGAATGCTAATGTTTTTTTCATACGTTTGCTCCTCACTATACTAATAATATATTTATCATTATAACTCATGTTTTTTAGTATAACAACTGTTTTATATCATTTTTATTAAAATTATAAAGCGATGACAAAATCTCTGCAATTTCTTTTGACTTAAATCCCTTTTCTTTTAAGATATCAACCTTATCTTTTATTTCCGAAAACTCGGATTGTGTTTGTGCAAAGGTCATTGCAACGATTTCGCCTTTAACTTCATCTTTGAAAAGATTGATAACGTTATCAATTTTGTCGATAACGATTTCTTCAAACATTTTTGTAAGTTCGCGTCCAACTGCAACCTTTATTTCTGGCGCAATTTCTTTTAATGTTTCTAAAGTTTTTACCAATCTGTTTGGAGATTCATAAAACACCATATTACAATATTTATATTTGTTATAGAGTTCTTGAATTTGCTTTTCACTTTTAGGTAAAAAACCTACAAATGTGTATTCCTCTGAGTCTCTAGGCACTTGCGACAAGAAGGTTGAAACAGCGCAAGAGCCTGTTAAAGATGTAGTTGAAATATTATTTTTTCTCAATTCGTCTAATAAAATCGACCCAGGGTCGCAAATTAATGGAGTGCCAGCGTCTGAAACTAGAGCTATTTTCTTTCCTGAGTTTAACAAGTCCAACATCATAGAGACACGTTCTCGTTCATTATATTTGTGATAAGAAAGAGTTTTTGTTTTGATGTCATAATGATTTAACAATTTTTGCGTAACTCGAGAGTCTTCACAAGCAATAATATCAACCTCTTTCATTATTTCTAATGCACGAAGTGTTATGTCTTTTATGTTTCCAATCGGAGTTGGAATAATATAAAATTGAAATTCTCTAGCCATAAGGTTATTTTAAAACAAAGATGAGTTTATTCAAGAATGAAATATAATGTCTTTCTGAACTTGTTTCAGAATCTCATGTTGCAGAGACCCTGAAATAAATTCAGGGTGACAGTGAGGTTAGAGGTTAGAGGTTAGAACTTTAAAACTATAAGACGATAAGTCATTTATGATTAAAATGTCATCTTAATCCTAGTTCGACTTAGCGACTTAACTCTTATAGGCTTATTGAGACTGTATATTACACCCAATCAATTAGTGGTCTGATTTCGCCCATTTCACCGTCAAAATCTTTTAAGACAGCATCAATATTCAAATTTTCTTTTATTGGTTCAATTGAAAAAACACCGTCTTTAAACACTGATGAATAATTCAAACCATTATTTGCGCAATAAGGAACATTTACCGTTTCGTCTTTTCTTAAATATGCAAGTCCATGTGTTCTGCAAGTTATTCCTCGATGTTCATAAACACAACAAGAATTATTAATTAAAAAAGGACATTTGTATTCAAAACGTTCACCTTTAAAATTTTGTCTTTGAAGTTTTAAATTTTGAATATTTATTTTAATTTGTTGCTTGATATTTTCTGGTAATTCAACAAAGGCTTCCATAAGATAGCCCATTTCAATCCAAGAAAAAGGATATTCACCTATTTCGCAACAAGCTGAGCAACCTTCATGACAATAAATATATTCAGAATTTTCTTCAAAATATTTATCTATCTTCTTTTGAAATTCTTTTATAAACTTGTCGTATTTCTTTAGCATAAGCAAATATTATCATAAAACTTGATTACAAGATATGTTTATTTTAAAATTAACTCGTATAGGATATAAAATGAGGAGATAAAAAATGTCAAGAAAACCTATTATCGCTGGTAACTGGAAAATGAACCTTTTACAAGCACAAGCAAAAGAAGTATTCGAAGGTGTTAAAAACTTCGTTAAAGACTATAATGCACCACAATTACCAACAGTAGTAATTGCTCCTGTATTCACATCTTTAGCAGCAGTAGAAGCTGTAAAATGTGATTGCGGTTGTGGCGATAACAAAATTTCTATCGCTTGCCAAAACTGCCACTGGGAACAATCAGGCGCTTACACAGGTGAAATTTCAGTAGAAATGGCTAAAGATGCTGGCTGTGATTATGTAATCATCGGTCACTCAGAAAGAAGACAATATTTCTCAGAAACAGACGAAATGATTAACAAAAAAGCTAAAGCTATCTTAGCTGGTGGTTTAATTCCAATCATCTGCTGTGGTGAAACTTTAGAACAAAGAGAAGCTGGTGTTACAGACTCTCATATCGCTGGTCAAATCAAAGCTGCTTTAGAAGGTATTTCTTCTGAAGATGTTGCTAAATCAGTTATCGCTTACGAACCAATTTGGGCTATCGGTACAGGCAAGACTTGTGATTCAGCAGAAGCTAACAGAGTTATTGCTATGATTAGAAACGTAGTTAAAGAAGTTGCTGGCGCAGAAGCTGCTGACGCTATCAGAATTCTTTACGGTGGTTCTGTAAAACCTAACACAATTGAAGAACAAATGCGTCAATCAGACATCGACGGCGCTTTAGTTGGTGGCGCTTCATTAAAAGCTGATAGCTTTAACGAAATCATTGCTAACACAATGAAAACAATGTAATTTTAAGGCGCTTGAAAGTTATCGCTTTCAAGCGCCTCTCTTATATTAATTATTATTTATAAGGAGTAAAAATGGCACAACCTTATCAACAACAATTAAAAATCAGAACAGGCGTTTACGTATTCTTAAAAGAAACTATAAACCCTGTTGTATTATACTTTGATAATCCGCAAGGTGCGTTTGAAGAATTAAAACAAGCTATGAAATCAGCAACACCTGTTTTAGTTGACAAACAAGCTAACGGACCTGTTAAAAGATTATGTGTAATTTCAAATCAAATTAGAGGATTGGCGCTACAAGATGAACAATACCAATAAAATTTTAATTGATGATATTGAAAATGCACCAAACAAGTGTTTAGAAGTCGATTTTGATGAAGTTATTGAAGATATTCCATCAAAAGAACCTGTAAAAGCTCATTTAAAAATAAAATCTTTAGGAGATTTTATAGAAATTACAGGAAATGTTAAGGCGAACTTAACTTTAGAATGTGATTTATGTTTAAAAGAATTTGAATATAAATTAGATGAAAACATTGATGAAATGTTCGCGAAAAACACGCTACAAGAAGAATACGGACAAGAAACAGAAATCAAAGACGGACAGTTTGTTACAGATTTAGAAGGTCAAAATGAAATAGATATTTGTGATTTATTGTATCAATCTGTAATATTAAATATACCAAATAAAAAAGTTTGTGGTATAAATTGTAATAAAGGGGTTTTTCAAACAGATGAGGAATTTGTGGAAGAAGATCCGAGAATGGAAGTTTTTAAGCATATAAAACTAGATAAGTAGAAAATAGAAAGGTATAGAGAAAAATGGCAGTACCAAAGAAAAGAACAGGCGCAAGAAAACAAGCAACAAGACGTGCAAATTGGAAAGCAATTAAACCTGCAACTACAAAATGCTCACACTGTGGCGCAACAGTATTAGCACACACTGTATGTACAGAATGTGGTTACTACAAAGGGAAAGCAGTTAGCATCAAATCTGCTGATTACGTAGAAGCAGCAACAGAAGCTAAAAAACCTGCTAAAAAAGCTGCAGCAAAGAAAACAACTAAAAAAGCTGAAGCTCCTGTAGAAGAAGCTAAAGTTGAAGAAACAAAAGCAGAAGAAGTTAAAGAAGAAAAAACTGAAGAATAGTTTTTAAACTTACAGAGGAAAAATGACAAGAATAGCTATTGATGCAATGGGCGGAGACCATGCTCCACACGAAATAGTTGCGGGTGCGGTTTGGGCTGCTTATGAATATAATGTGCCTATCGAACTTGTTGGTAAACAAGAAGATATTGAACGTGAATTAGATAAAATCAAATCAGAAGGATTTTTATCTGATTGCGGTCATCGTGGTACAAAAAAACGTATCAATATCGATGTCTCAAAGTTAGATATAAAAATTACACACGCAGATGAAGTTATTGAAATGGGCGAACACCCAGGACAAGCAATTAGAAAGAAGAAAAAATCTTCAATCGTATTAAGCGTAAAAGCTGTTGCTGACGGTAGCTCAGATGCGTTGGTTGCAGCAGGTTCTACAGGTGCTGCGATGGCTGCAAGTTTATTCGGACTTGGCAGAATTCACGGTATCACAAGACCTGCAATCGCTGCAACTTTACCATCACTAAAGAAACCAATCGTTGTTATCGACGGTGGTGCAAACAGCGAATGTACTCCAGAAATGTTGTACCAATTCGCAATCATGGGTTCTTTATATTCTAAACAACTTCTTGGCATTAAAGAACCTCGTGTAGGTGTTTTAAACATAGGTTCAGAAGAAACTAAAGGTAACACTTTAGCTCAAGAAACTTACAAACTTTTAGAAGCTAATAAAGATAAATTTAATTTTGTTGGAAACATTGAAGGTAACAAACTTCTTTTAGATACTTGCGATGTTGTTGTTTCAGACGGTTTCGTTGGAAACGTTACATTAAAAGTTACAGAAGGTGTTGCATCTCTATTATTTAGATTAATAAAAGAACAGTTTGCCTCATCTATATTTGGATGTGCAGTTGGGCTAATGGCAAAAGCGTTCTTGAAAAAGATTTACCCAAGAATTAACTACGAAGAATACGGTGGTTCATTACTTCTTGGTGTAAAAGGTATTACTGTTATTTCTCACGGTAGAAGTAAGGCTTATGCAATTAAAAATGCCGTAAGAGTTGCTAAAGAAGCCGTAGAAACAGGATTAAATAAGAAAATTACTGAATTAATTGGAGGCTAATTGAAAAAAGTAGCATTTTTATTTCCAGGGCAAGGCTCTCAAGTGGTTGGAATGGGGCATGACCTTTTTT
>ERZ808286.789-NODE-789-length-18504-cov-3.280611_pt1 | contig 18504 bp, 15 predicted proteins | sample MGYA00521276_ERZ808286 | MGnify/ENA primary metagenome ERZ808286 (study PRJEB31516, sample SAMN03275607) | gut metagenome | biome: mammalia-associated habitat; material: feces | host: Papio cynocephalus | place: Kenya | collected 2012-08-01 ... | reverse complement strand
CCGTCTTATCGGAAATCGCAGCATTCACCGACTCCACATCGTTGTATTCAGCATAGGCGAACCCAACTGGCATCGGGTCAAATCCCTTCTGAATCTTGTCCTGAGCCGTAGCGGCACACATGGCCAGGGTTCGCCCATGAAATCCCTTATTAAACGTGATCACCTCGTAGCGGCCGCCTTTATCACTCCCCCAAAGGCGCGCAAGCTTGACCATGTTCTCGTTGGCCTCGGCGCCCGAGTTCACAAAAAATGAGCGATACCCGCCGGAAAGCTCAGCCAACCGTTGTGCCAGGTTTGCCATCTGCACATTAAAATACAAATTGGAAGAATGGGTGAGTGCCTTAGCCTGCGTTTCTATCGCCTTTACAATGGCCGGATGGCAATGACCGCACGCCAGCGTTGCAATACCGGCGGTCAAATCGTAATATTGCATCTTGTCAACGTCTACCACTCTGCTTCCGGATCCCGAAACGAGAGCCACCGCCGGGGAATAGGTGGGCATCAGGTATTGCTGATAACGCGCTGCAACAGCTTCGGTCTTCTTACTCATCGGCTTTAATCTCCGTTCCTACGCCTTGTTTGGTGAATATCTCGAGCAACAGTGAATGCGGCATTCGCCCGTCAATCAGGTGAACGCGCTGCACGCCTGCTTCAATCGCCTCGGCACAACTGTCGATTTTCGGCAGCATGCCTCCGGCAATGACGCCTTCCGCTTTTAGCCCAGGCACATCGCCAAGACGTAAAGTTGAGATGAGGGAGGCGGGATCCGCGACGTTCCGCAAGAGCCCCGGAACATCGGAAATAAATACAAGTTTACGTACACGCATGGCCTTTGCAATCGCCACTGCAGCCACATCCGCATTGACGTTGTAGAGTTGACCATCCTCTTCGCCAATTCCAAGCGGAGTAATGACCGGGATCACTCCGGCATCCGCCATCTGCGCAATCGCATCGGTCTTTACAGCCACAGGGTCGCCAACAAATCCCCAATCGAGCTCAGCCCCGGTTTCCGGATCTTTCCCGGTTACCTTTCGAGTAGTTAAAATCCAATCCCCATGAAGCGGACGCGCTAATACGTGGAAATTCTGATTCAACAGCTTCAGAATATTCGCGTTCACCTCATGCTTGATGACCTGTTCAACCACTTCCACCGTTCGCTCATCCGTCACCCGCAGGCCGCGTACAAAGTTTGGCGGAATACCAGCCCGCTCCATCGCGCGGTTAATAGCCTTTCCGCCGCCATGCACAAGCACAACCTTAATCCCAACGGTACGCATAAACGCAATATCGCTTAGCAACCGCAGAAGATTTTCCGGCGATTCCATCACACTCCCGCCCACCTTGACCACCACAAGGCTTCCACGAAAGTCCTGAATATACGGAACTGCTTCGATTAACACGTTGGCTTTTTCAATAAATTGCTGCATCATGTCGTGTACTCCGCGTTTATCTTTACGTAGTCGAACGTAAAGTCGCAGGTATAAATCGTCTCTTCCCCAGAGCCGAGACCCAACTCGACCGTTACATCAAATGCACGCTCACGCATCAAACGCTGCATCTCCGCCAAGGTTTCTTCCGCCGCAACGTGTCCGCAGTCATAGGCGCAAATACCGCCGTACAAAATCCGTACGCGCCGCTCATCCACCTCGGCACCGGAATACCCCGCCGCACAAATTACACGCCCCCAATTCGGATCTTTTCCGAACCAGGAAGTCTTCACCAGCGGTGAACGCGCAATCGCCCGCGCCACTAAATGGGCATCTTCCTGTGTCCGCGCCCCGGTTACCCGAACGGTAACAAACTTACTGACCCCTTCGCCATCCATAACGATTTGTTTGGCGAGCGCAGTGCAGACAGCTTTCAGAGCCTCCAAAAAGACTGCGGCTTCCGGGTGCGAAGCCGAAAGTGTGCGATTCCCAGCCAACCCATTGGCCAAACACACGAGTGTATCGTTTGTGGATTCATCACCATCCACCACAACACGATTGAATGAAACATCGGCCGCCTGCTTCAACGCCTGTTGAAGCCATGCCGGCTCCACTGCCGCATCGGTCGTTACATAAGCCAGCATGGTCGCCATCTTGGGCTCAATCATACCGGCGCCCTTGCACATCCCGCCCAGCGTAACGACTTTACCGTCAATCACACACTGCACCGCCGCACGTTTCGGGCGTGTATCGGTGGTCATAATCGCACAACTTGCCGCTTCATCTGCTTCGGCTCCGGAAGCCAACGCCTGAACGGCACGCTCCACTCCGGCAATCACACGTTCCGTTGGGAGCAATGCACCAATCACACCGGTGCTCGAAACCAAAACCAAGGACGCATCAATCCCCAATGCCTGCGCAGCAGCTTTTGCCACGGCTTGTGCATCAATCAGCCCCTGTTCTCCCGTACAGGCATTGGCACACCCCGTGTTGACGGCAATCGCCTGAGCCTGCGCACACGCAGCCAGCTTTGCACGATCCACCACAACCGGTGCCGCAGCAACTAAATTCGTTGTAAAAACGCCGGCTGCCACGCACGGAACATCGGCCGCGATCAAGGCTACATCCCGACGGTTTGCATACTTCACACCCGCTTCAACGCCCGCAGCGCGGAAACCTTTTGCAGATGTAATGCCGCCATTCAGGAACGTCCACTGTTCCATTTTAAACTCCTTCTACCTATAAACGTGTAAAGTATGCCATAGTGTAAGCTCCTGTTGCAACTCACACCGGCAATACGCTATTTCTATTTCCAAAAATACGTTGCCGATCGACAAAACGAAACGCGTAACAGCATCGTATCCATTTTTTGCATGATTTCACAACGCCGCATCTAGGCAATCCTTACACCTATCCCTCCCCCTGCTCTACCGTATCCTACCATTCGCAATCGTAACTCATGCCGGAGATTCCCTCAACCCGCCCCGAGTTGAAGATAAAGCCGGGGCGGGTTGCGGGCAAACCCGCCCCGGCTGAGATCTGAAGTGTGTGTAAGACGTGAGACAAGGGAGAAATAGCGTGGGAGTAACCGGGAATAATGCCCCGTTATTACACAGTTCCAGCGGGTTAAAGTCTGAAAAATTGAGACAAGAATGAGAAGTCATTGAGCATTTGAAGAGGTGAAATAAATTTGAGACAAAAGCGAATGGATTTGAGTGGATATTTACACAGGCAGGCCGCGCCCGGGATCCCGAAACCTGCCGCCCACAGTTTCGCCTCCGGCATCGAAAGATTCCAGGCGAATCTCCCCATCTCACACCATACCATGCGAAACTTATCCCATTTCCATCCCGCACAGTTTTCCTGTCGCGTTTCATCGGGGCTTCCTCCCCCTACGCGCTCATTTTCTCTCGGTCATACAGTTTTTTCCATCCACACAACGCTCATCCAGCCTCTGCAACAACTTTAATATGAACCAAAACCTGTTAAGCATAGGGAACCCATTCCAATGCAACAACCCAACCAGTTGATCCCTCATAACACATCACCCAAAAACAAGGATCTCAAGAGTACATGAGCATACACGAAACAGTATCGTGGAACGCAGAAATGTGATACACTGAAAATCACTCGTTTTATCGTTGCAGAGGAGGCTTCAAATGGCTATTCAGATTTCACAGGAAGAGGTTTTTGCATTTCATGACGGTGGGAAAGTACACGTTGCCTTATCTAAACAGTTGCAGACCCAGAAAGACCTTTGTCTGGCTTATACACCTGGAGTGGCTCAAGCTGTGAAGGCGATCGCATCGGAGCCTCAACGCGTATTCGAGCTTACCAGCAAGCGCAATTTGGTAGCGGTGGTTTCTGACGGCACTGCAATCCTTGGGTTGGGAGATTTGGGTGCATTGGCTTCCATCCCGGTCATGGAGGGAAAGGCTGCGTTGTTCAAAAGTTTCGCAGGCGTAGACGCATGGCCGGTTCCGTTGGGTCATTGCCGAAAAGACGGTAAGGATACGGGCAAGACCGACCCGCAGCGTGTTATAGAAGCCGTCCGTGCAATTGCTCCCATGTACGGCGGAATCAATCTGGAAGACATTGCCGCCCCCGCCTGTTTCGAGATAGAGAAGGTATTGGATGCCGAGTTAGATATTCCAGTATTTCATGACGATCAATGGGGAACAGCCGTCATCACAGTGGCTGGACTTATCAACTATGCCTATCTTGCAGGCCGCCCGTTGAATTCCGTACGAGTAGTCATAAATGGTGCAGGCGCCGCTGGCATCCGAATTGCCGATATGTGCAAGGCCGCAGGCGTTCAGGATTTGCTCATATGTGATTCTCATGGCGTTATCCATACCGGACGAACCGACCTGACGGAGCATAAACTCCGCCATGCTGTTTCCACAGACAAGCGAACGCTGAAGGAAGCCCTCGTCGGAGCCCACGTATTTATCGGCGTCTCGGCTGCGCATGTACTTTCCGGAGAAGATGTGACAAAAATGGCCGATTTCCCTGCGATTTTTGCAATGGCCAACCCCGATCCCGAAATTGAGCCTGCCGTTGTTGCCGAAGCCATGGGGACGCGTCCATATGTCATGGCCACCGGTCGTTCGGATTATCCAAACCAAATTAACAATGTTCTTGGCTTCCCGTTTCTGTTCCGTGGAGCATTAGATGTTCGGGCACGAACCATCAACACCGAGATGAAAGTCGCGGCTTCCCAAGCTTTAGCCATGTTAGCTCGTGAGCCTGTTCCGTCAGATGTTCAGGCTCTTTATCCCGGAGAAAAGTTGGCGTTCGGAGCGCAATACATCATTCCAAAGGCTTTTGATACGCGTCTATACAAAGTCGTCTCATATGCCGTAGCGGAAGCTGCGGTAAAGTCTGGCGCAGCTTCCCCCGATACGGATCTAAACGCCGTAAAAGCAAAACTGGAAGCCGGGCTTTAATCATCTCCAGTTAGGCGGGCGGCGTGAGAAACGCCGCCCACTTATTATTTATGGAACATTCTCTAGACTTACGAAGTCTCGTGTTCACCAATCCACCACCCCTTGATAAACTCACGCCCCCTATGGATGAACCATTAGAACACCCCCCCTTGCCCTCCAAAATAAATATCCCCAAACAACCGTCTCTGACAAAACGGCTGCTCTCTTTAACGCTAACATTTGGCAAGTTTGGCGGGATTACGTTCGGTGGAGGCTACGCCATCGTTGCCCTGCTTGAAGAAGATCTTGTACAACGTAAACACTGGCTGTCCTCTGGCGAATTGTTGGATATCATCACGGTTGGTGAGAGTACTCCGGGAGCCATTGCCGTTAATACCGCAACCTTTGTCGGTTACCGTGTGGCCGGCCTTCCGGGTGGAATTGTCGCAACAGCTGCACTGGTCTTTCCCGCATGGTTAGTCATTGTGCTTCTCAGTTCCTGTTATCTCATATTACGAGAAAATCATTGGATTGCAGCGGCGCTTGCCGGAATTCGTGTGGCGGCTGTGGTATTAATTGTTCGCGCCTTCCTGCGCATGGGGAAGAGCATCTGGCGATCGTGGATAAATCTGTCCGCGATGATCATAGCATTTGGGCTCGTTGTTTTCACTCCAATCAATGCCATATTCATCGTTCTTGGCGGATTATTTTTTGGTGTCTTGTGGTTCGGAGTTAGACCACGTCTTTTTGAACACCGAGGAACCTGAAATGATTTATCTCACGCTTTTTTGGACGTTCATCAAGATCGGGTTATTTACCATTGGCGGCGGATATGCCATGATACCGCTGATCCAACAAGAAGTGATTGAACGCCATGGTTGGATGACCATTGACCAATTCACGGAATTCGTTGGAATCGCGGAAAGTACACCTGGTCCCTTTGCCATCAATATCGCTACGTTCGTAGGAGTTCATGCGGCACAAGAAAGCGGCGGCCATGGCATTCTGGGAAGCCTATGCACCACCGGAGGTGTCGTATTGCCCTCGCTGATTATTATTCTGATCATTGCAGGTTTGTTTCATTATGCCATGCAGCACTGGCTCGTCCGCTCAGCATTAACAGGTGCAAAACCTGTGGTCGTTGGATTGATTGGTGCAGCGGGATTTACTCTGACGGCGCACACACTTTCCGATCCCACAACGGGATTTCATTGGACTTCTGCAGGTTTGGCAATTGGATTGATGTTAATTACGGCCATCACCCGCCTGAATGCTGTCTTTGTGATCCTAATCGGAGCCGTAGGAGGACTCTTGCTATTTGGCGTTCTAGATCTACCCAGTTAGTTGATTTGCCCTGGTATGAGCATTCATTCGCTAACGCGTCTTTTTCACAATGGTCTAATAAAAATCCAACGTTTAGCTTCGTGGATTTTAGATGTGCTCTACCCGCAAGACTGTGTTTTTTGCAGGGCGCCCTCCGGCGGCGCCGGTTACATTTGCCAACCCTGTCTGGAGAAACTCTCTTTTCACCGCAACACCGCCTGCACCATCTGTGGTGCAGAAAGTGCGCAGCCGGAGGCTGAAGCTTTTATCTGTTGGGACTGTATGACCCATCGTCCCGCATTTGAACGTGTATTCATTGTTGCTCGCTATGAGGGTGCCATCCGCGACTTAATACATCTCTTCAAATATCAGCGAGGCGTGTGGCTTCTACAAGACCTGGCTCGATTCATGGCGGCTGTCTATTGGGGACGCATCCAGCCCTTAAACCTACCTATTGACCTCATTGTACCGGTGCCCATGGAACGCCGCAAATTAAAGACTCGCGGATATAACCAAGCGGCGCTTCTGGCACAAGCATTGAGTCGAGCAATCGGCATCCCCTATCAATCGAAATGGCTCATCCGCGTGAAAACAGACGTCTCCTCTCAGACACATTTACACCGGTCAGCCCGTTTGGCCAATGCAGAAGCCGCCTACCGCCCAACATATAAACAGGGACTCACCGGCAAAACCATTCTTTTGGTGGATGATGTTATAACCACCGGTGCCACCTGCAATGCCTGCGCAAAACATCTTCGCGATTCTGGCGCAAAAGCCGTTTATGTTTTAGCGTTGGCTCGTCCGATTCGCCTGTAATTGAAGGCGTCCTTCATCGTAATTGCAACGCCATCGCAATTTCTGGACAAGTAAACGGATTGGTGTGCTTGGTACAGTAAATACACCCGCGATATATTTTGTGAATAATCTTCTTCTTCTCAATTTCACGAAATCCAAGGCGCCCAAAGAACTCAGGCTCAAAAGTAAGCACAATCGCTTGAACCGGCTTAAATCCATCAATCCGCTGCAATACAAATCGGATCAGCCTGGAACCGATTCCGCGGCCTCGATAGGCCTGCGAAACCGCAACAGACTGCAGCTCGACAGTCGCCCCTTCAGGACAACCAATTTCCGGGAGAATTTGCCAACAGGCACACGCGATAATTTCATTTTCCCGCGCAGCCACTGTAAATCGATCAATATTCTCAACAATATTGTTTACCGGGCGCAAAATCAATTCGTGCGGATAACTTTGGATCAACCGATGAATAGCCAGCACATCTTCCAACGTGGCACGACGAATAAGAATATCCGGTTCCATTCCAATTCCCCAATCAAGTTTGTGCGAACGCATCAATCTTTTCAGATGTTCCACATACAATCAATCGATCATCACTGCGAATAAGTGTTGTTCCTGTCGGGATGATCAGTTGACGCGGTGCTGCCGGATCAAGATCATTCAGGCGGCGAAGCGCCAGCACAGTAATATCGTAATTCTGCCGAACATCCGCATCCACCAACGTCTTATCAACCAAGCATTCTGGCGTCGAAATTTCTGCTGCACAGAGCCCATCAGCGATTTCAAAAAGATCCACCTGGCTGGTTGTAACTAGGCTCCGCGCCAATCGCTGTGCACGATCGCGATTAGGGAAAATCACAACATCAGCCCCTACACGCCGAAGAACACGCCCATGCACCTCCGTCGAAGCCTTCGCCACCACCGTCCGAACCCCAAGATCCTTACAGTTCACCGTGGCCATAATGCTTCCCTCCACATTCTCTCCAATCGCCACAACGACTGTTTCACACGTGCCAAATCCGGCCTCTTCCAGCGCATGAATATTGGTTGCATCTCCCTCAACGGCTTTTGCCACATATTCTGACAATTCTTGAATCTTGCGGCGATCTGTATCCAACAAAACAACCTCTGACCCTTGCGAAGCCAGCGCCTGAACAAGAGCCTCTCCGAAACGACCGGAACCTATGATACCAATCCGTTTTGCCATAGTAAACCCAATCTCATTGCAAATGCCATCAGTCATTTGCTCATAAAAGCCCAAACTTATCCAACAATGCCGCCACAAAGACAAAAATCATCACACCAGGAAGCACCCAGGTAATATACCAACGAAGTTTTCCGGAAAGACGCAAGCCCCGTCCAGCATTTGCTTCCTGAAGAAACTTTTCCCATCCCCAATATCGCCTGCTGACACAAAAGATTAAAATAGCTAATGACCCTAACGGTAAGGCTAAATTGGACACAACGAAATCCTCCAAGTCTAGAATCGTTGTGTTCGCCCCCATCGGTTGTATCCACTTCAATATCCCAAACCCAAACGCACAAGGTAATGAGAGCAAAACAAGCAGCGGAGCATTTCTACGGATCGCCCCATGCCGTGTACATTGACGTTTTTCCATCGTCATTGCCACAATATTCTCAAACACGGCAATCACTGTTGTCAATGCCGCAAGCGCCAAAAATGTAAAAAAGACAGCCCCAATCCATGACCCGACTGCGCCCATTTTGGCAAAAACCTGCGGTAAAGTTATAAATATAAGCTTTGGCCCCTGATCCGGCTGTGTGCCGAAAGCAAAGCAGGCCGGAAATATCACCAATCCGGACAGTAACGCAACGATCGTATCGATGCCGATAATTTTTGCAGACTCACCTGCCAAGGTATATTTACGGGAAGTATAACTGCCAAAAATCGACATCGAACCAATTCCTAATGACAGCGTAAAGAAGCTTTGCCCAAGCGCATCTAGAACGATATTAAAAAGCGGACGAGCCTGTGGGCCGTGCAACACGGAAAGTGAAGGCTTCAAATAGAAGCTGACACCCGCACCGGCGCCAGGCAGCGTCAGCACATAGACACACAGACCAATCAAAATCAGAAATAAAAGCGCCATCATCTTTTTTGTGACATTCTCCACGCCCTTTTCAAGTCCAAGGGCACAAACACCAAACCCAATCAGGCTCACTAATCCCATCCATAAAAACTGTGCTGATCCAGAAGAAACAAACGCATCAAAAAAGTCCTTGGGCGCCTCAAACGAAAACCACCCGCTCAAAATCGCAACAGGATAGGCCAACATCCAACCAGCCACCGTTGTATAGTACATCATCAATAACCAATTTCCCGCCACCTGAAACTTGGAAATCGACCGAAAAACGCCAGGATTCGCAGCCAACTTCGGATAAGCCGTTGCTAATGAACGCTTGGCCGCTCTTCCAATAGCAAACTCCGCTGTCATCATCGGAAGCCCAAAAATCAGTAAAAAGACAATATACAAAAGAACAAACAGTGCGCCACCATTCTGCCCTACAACAAACGGGAACCGCCACACATTTCCAAGGCCAACTGCACACCCGGCAGAAACTAATAAAAAACCCAAGCTCGTAGCCAGAGATTCACGTTTTTCCATTGTCATCACATTTCCTCTCCGCAGTTCCAAAGGCCTTCAAACGCCCACTGCCCTCGTTCATATTCAAACTGCATCAGCGTACATAAAGCAAACCCGCACGACACCGCATCGCATAATTCATGCGCCACACGACCCAGCAACGGCATATGCCCAACCACCAACACCTCCGAAGTTTCCCCCTCCAACGACTCAAGCGCCAACATCACCGCTCTCGGCTCTCCAGCGGGCACCAAATTCTGCCATATCGACATCACCGGCTTCTCTCCAAGCTCACCTACAATAGCTTGTGCCGTCTCCTGCGCCCGCACATAAGGACTCATCACAAGCCTCTCCAAGTGAACGCCCAATCTGGCCAAAAACCGCCCGACAGCCCGTGCCTGCTCCCAACCACGCGTTGAGAGCGCAGGTTCACCCGCGCCAAACGTACCGGGTAGATATTCACCATGTCGAACCAAAAACACTCTCATCCCCACTACAATAACATAAACCGTATCATGACGTTTAATTTCACACCATAGGAAATGAGGTAATTGAGGAAGCAACAATCTTGTAGAAGGAATGTCAGTTCCAATCGAGAATCGGCATTTCGCGTACTACGAATGAACGATTATAAAGAAGCGTAAGACAACGAAAGATGGACGATTCAAGGGCGATGAAAAATATCACGCCAAAGGTTAAAACTTAAACGTGAAAGCCCAACCAAAAGGGCAGGCGTTCCAGGAGGCAGGAGATACCCCCGTTATCTCGTGGCTCTACTGCTCGAGGCAGTCATGAGTTACCGCCAACATTCCATATAGTACCTCAAACCCATTCTAAAAAGTAACTATAACATCTCCACCACACCATACATTCCTCGCATCCGCTCATTCTTGTCTCAAACAGCCCGCAACTTTTCTCAAATCCATTGCAAAATACACGCTCCGGCTTCTTCTAACCATACATCTACAAAGGAACTAAAAATGGAACTGAGAAATAGCGAAGGTGGATGAGGGGACAACATCAAGTAAAGTGTATGATAACATGTGAAAAAAGGATTATGATTAAATACTCACCCAACCTACCACTGACAATATCAATTCGTACATTGAAAGTCTCCTCCGCAAAAAGGTAAGGAAAATCGGACGTATTGAACGATGAAACACCAAAAGACCGTCGATACCCGCATAAAAATCTGTTGAAACCAATTTACATCTTACCCGATAGATGGTAAATCATTTAATCAGAAAGGAAGCAGCTAGGGATGGGCAAGTCGCTACATACAGGGATAAGTCACTCGACAAAAGAAAAGGAACCCATGGCGAACAACGCTCAATATAAGGGGGGCTCTATCATCATGATGAAAAAATTAAAGCCGTTATTAAAGTTGTATATTTTGGCATCCTGTGCATTGGGGGCGGTGGCGTTATATGGTATCACGCCGTCCCGCAATTACGGTATGAAACCGTGGGAGCGTGAAAACGGTATGCGATATATGTCGGCCACCCGTCTGAATGATCCGACGTTTGATCAAAAGGCCGAGGCCAAGGCGATCGCCGATTATCTTCATAAGACAGAAGTGTATCAAAATTTACCCAAAGCGTTAAAAGAGAAAATAGACAGCAATCAAGAAAATTATTTTATGGGCAAGAAAGACGAATTACAGGCAGAAATTAAATATATTGCGTTGTATTGTGATAAGAATATCAAGATATATTACGCCGAGCCTAATCTTCAATTGCCGAGAATTCTGATTGACATGGAGAAACACCCGCAATCGATAAAGGGGTATGTGATGGCGTCGTATGACCCGTCCCCGGCGGTGGACAAAAAGACGGGGAAACCGTATTTTTGGGTTCCAGAGCGGATATTGAAACAGATTTCACCGGAAGAGCGCGCTTATTTTGAAACATTTTTGGATGTTGTAAATGAAAACTATCACTTCCTGACGGCGTATCCGTTATTAAAGGTGGATCCGCAAAAATTTAAAGACGGGGAATATTGGGCAAAGTTTGTGCCGGCGCAATATTTGGTTACCGATGGCAGTGTGCCGAAACCGGAGGGGTATCAACCCGGATTGAAGGATGACATCCAAACGCGTTTGGGCGCGCCGGTGTATGATTTAAGCGAGATGAAAGTCACGTATCGTTATTCGGATTGTTCTGAATTTAATTATCGCGGTAAATTGCAAGGTGCAAAGGGTGTGTCTGTCGGATTTTTCCGATATGATCCGAAATGGACGGCGGATGATATTCAAATCCGTGTGTTTCATGTACAAACGGGTGTGCGTCGTGTTTCTTTAAATCAGTTGAAACAGGGCTTAGAAGAAGAATATCAAATTCGGAAGGAATCTTTTTCCAAGGAGGCTGATTTTATTTATCGTAAATTAAAGGGGATGATTACCGAAAAGGTGGACGCGCAATTGGCACGGATGCCTGAACAAGGATTGTCGACTCAGGTGCATAACTTACCAAAATACATGCATTTGAAACATCAACCGGCTGTTTCCGGATACGGGGATCAAACGCAAAGAATCAGAGCGGAGTAACAGATGAAAAAATTAAGTATTATTTTAATTATCGCAATGGTCGGGATATCCTTGCCGGTATTTGCTTTGTTCGTGGATAATGCAAAATGTCCCGGTGGAAATTTGGCTTGGGATGAGGACATGAAAGAATGTGTTCCAATTGGGGGTAATTATAAATGCTGTGATGCCGAATTCGAAGCGGAGGCGTGTGCTAAAAAGAATCCGCCACAAGAATTTGATGATGAGCGATGCGAATGTAAGGAAAACACGTGCGGCTTTGATGAAAACGGTATGTGCGGTGGCACTTGTGCCATGGTGGCAGACCGGTATGGCGATTTGACTCGAACACAAAGTTGTGTATCGTATTCTTCTTCAACCTGTGAATGTTGTCCGGATGATGTGATTCGCTCCTGTGGAGACGAAGGTGGCGTCATGCAACCGGGATGTGAGTGTATTGTTGAATCAACAACCACAGAGACCGAGACCGAGACTATTTCGGAAACCACAATCTCTGTGGGAGATGAAATTTCTTCCACATCCTTTGATGATGAAGTTGTAACCAGTATTGGCGGCGACGGCGACTCTTGTGATGGTGTTTGGTTTGAAGGACCTAATCCGAGTTTATCTTATTGTTGCCCGCGGGACGTAGTTGATTCTTGTCAGGGACAGATTGTTGTTCAGGAGACAACCGGAGGTCACGAATGTGTTTGTTTTGATGATACATTCTCCAGCACGATGAAATGATGGGAATCTGTATCCCACACCGTTCGCGCTTCGCGACTTGAGTGCCTATGTTTAAACCCGGAAATATTCAAACTCCATAAACTATCATTATAACTTGTCGATCGTAGACTTCAATCGTCTATGTCTGTTACAACAGTGTATATAACAGACGGCACCTATCACTTCCGAATATTTTACAAGACGTTACGCTCCTACACAGCCAGATTCCTCGCACGTGGAATAGAAATGGTTCATCCGTTTCCATGCTAATGTCTCTCTGGTGTTTTATGTAACGACAACGTAGATAACAACTCTGCGACATCCCTCCAGCTATGATAAGATAATGCCCGACATGATTGGTTCCCCGGAGATAGACGGTTTCGTTTTCAAGCAGCAGTTGATGTGCTCTGCTCGATGTACGCTTTGGCGTGCGGAACAGACGGTATTAGAGCGGGATGTACTTATTGCCGTATTTGGGGAAGAAGTTTTGCAGAATGCGGGTATAGGCGATGCTTTATTCGGCGTTGTTCGTACATTAGCGCAGCACAGAAGCTGCCTAATCCCGGATATCATTGATGTCATCCGTTCGGAACACCAAGCTTACGTTGTCCTGGAAGATTGTCATGCACAAAACATCCTTCATCTGCTAAATGGGCATCGATTACGCGTTGAACCGATGCTTCAAATCGCAACAGCTCTAGCAACTGGGTTTGCAGAACTTCAATCGGCGCATTTAGTCTATGGCGGCTTACGCCCGAAAAGTCTTTACATATCGGAAGATTCAGAGCCAGTGCTGCCGGATCTCTCAGTGGTAACGTTTGAGCCAGGCGTCGGCATCAATCCGCCTGTAGAAACATTGGTTGGTTCTGCCCCGTATGTGGCGCCTGAACAATATCAAGCGCCGGGAACCGTAGACACACGGGCTGATATGTTTGCCTTGGGAATGACCCTCTATGCATTAGTTACCGGACAGGTGCCGTTTGGCGCCCTGTCACCAGATGAGATTTTGCAACAAAAATTAAAGGCATCCATCCCCTCCCCGTGTGACATGGCGCCGCATTTTCCGGACACTGTGGCTGCTGTATTAGCAAAGTTAGCGCACCGAGATGCAGCCAAGCGATATGCCGATTGGGATGAGGTGCTTTTTGACCTGCACCAGGCAAGCCATGGAATTATGCCCAACGGAGAGATTTATCCAGGCTCGGTTATCGCACCGCCAAACCCAGAGGCATACCCGAAGCCTGGGCGAACGATCCGTCTCTCCGTAGAAGACTTGCGACTTTATCGACAGCGTCATCAAAAACAAAACCGGGCATGGGTTGGAAGTCTGCTATTCTGGCTTGGGATTACCCTGTTGCTCTTATTCGGCATTCTTGCCGTACTTGCCAAGGAGGTATTATCGTGATGTCTGTGGCAGAACGTGCGGCATGGTTACGGAGTGAAATTGCCCGGCATGACCGCCTGTATTACGTTGAAGCACACCCTGTCATTGAAGATGCTGAATACGATTCGCTTTGGTCAGAACTGGAAGCGCTGGAACGTGAGCATCCGGAGCTCATTACACCGGATTCTCCAACACAACGCGTAAGTGGAGAGCCTTTGGAAGGATTTGCCAAAGTGCGGCATGATCCTCCGATGAGAAGCCTGGATAAGACGTATGACCGAGGGGAATTGAACCAGTTTGACTCCTTCCTTCACCAGCAATTGCCCGGTGAAACATGGGATTATGTGGTAGAACCGAAAGTAGACGGTGTATCGATTTCTCTACTCTATCGAAAAGGTCATTTCGTTCGAGCTGCAACGCGTGGAAATGGAGAAATTGGGGACGATGTAACCGCCAACGTCCGAACCATTCGTTCCATTCCATTGTCCATTCCCTGCGAGGCTGAACTGGTAGAAATACGCGGGGAAATATACATGACGCGTGAAGGATTCGCAGCCCTGAATCGACTTGAGGATGAAGCCGGGCGCGAACCATTCGCCAACCCTCGTAATGCGGCAGCCGGTTCCCTAAAATTACTCGATCCCCGCGAAGTGGCACGCCGCCCCCTGGATGCTGTGCTCTATGCTTCGGGATCACTGCAAGGCGTATCGTTCGATACACATACTGAAATGATGCGCACCTTTAAACAATGGGGCTTCAAAACGCCGCCATGGCTGCGATTATGCCTGGATATGAGCCAGGTTATGGAAGCGCTGGATGAACTTGAACTGCAACGCCATGCATTCGAATTTGAAATGGACGGTGCCGTGATCAAGGTCAATCAACGCCGCCTCTATGCCAAACTTGGAAGCACGGCGCACGCTCCGCGTTCAGCACGAGCCTACAAATATGCCCCTGAACGCGCGCAAACAAAACTGCTGGGAATCACAGTTCAGGTGGGGCGTACCGGCGTGCTCACGCCGGTAGCGGAGTTAGTGCCCGTATCTTTGGCAGGATCTGTCATTGCACGGGCCACCCTGCACAATGCAGATATGATTCACGAAAAGGATATCCGTGTGAACGATACGGTTATCATTTCCAAGCATGGAGATGTTATTCCAGCTGTGGATGGAGTGGTTCATGAATTGCGTCCAGCGGGAACCGTCCCCTTTCAGATGCCTTCCGTTTGCCCGGTGTGCGGCGGAGAAACCATGCGCTTGGAAGGTGAAGTGGCTACCCGGTGCATCAATCCAGAATGTCCTGCGCAACGTGTTGGGCATCTGGAACTTTTTGTTTCGCGTAATGCGTTGGATATCGCAGCAATTGGCGGGAAAATGGCCGAAGCTCTGGTACAATCCGGGCTTGTTATACAGCCGCTAGACCTATTCCATTTGGATTGTCAAAAATTAGCCACATTTCGTCTGATTGCAGAAGACGGTTCGGAACGTCGCTTTGGTAAAAAAGCACAAGACGTTCAACGCGCCCTGGTTCGTGCCCGAACTTTACCTTTACATCGGTGGTTATTTGCTTTGGGGATTCCCGGAATCGGAGAAACTGCAGCACGCATACTGGCTGCACCGTTCAAAACGTTTTCAGAATTGAAAACGACGCACCTGTTTCACGAGGTCACCCTGTTTTATGACGCTGTTGGACGAAGGGCTGAAGATATACCCAACAAAGAACAGTTCGCAGGTGAAATTGTTTACAGAGCCACGGCATTGGCTCACCGGGGGCTGGTATTGCGCGATGATCCAGCTCGCCCAATACGTGATCGTTTTCTCCTCACCATAAAACCTGAAATGGCACGAACGATGATCCGTTTTTTAGCCTCGATTTATGCCACGCATGTGTTCGAACGCCTAGAAGCCCTTGGGATTAACCCTGTTTCAGAGGCGCCACAAGAATCGGGGACAGCTTTGACCGGGAAGACCTTTGTTCTAACAGGGACACTTTCCAGGCCGCGAGAATCTATTGAAGCATTTATTCGTGCGCAGGGAGGTGTTATTCAGAACAGCGTTTCCAAGAAGACGGCCTATCTCGTAGTAGGAGAAAACCCAGGGGGTACAAAATATGCAAAAGCTCAGGCTCTGAGCATTCCGCAGCTCACAGAAGCGCAGCTACTTTCAATGATTTCTGAAAACAACCACCCAACCGAGCTGAATCCTGAAAAAGTGACGGAGTCAGTAACGACACCAACAGCAACGAAAACCGAATCCAAGCAGTATATCCAAGACGACTTTTTGGGGGATTTTGTATGAAACGACGGTGGTTTTGTTTTGGCCTATGTGAAGGTTTATTTATAATCATTGCAGGTTTGTTTTTTCTAAAACCAACCTCCGGGTGGGTACTGATGGCACTACTGATTGGAGGCGTTCTTGCTTTCAGCACCGGGCTCCTTTGCTGTCTTTACCCGGCCAACAAAAAGGAGTCATCCAAATGATTCAGTTTGTTCGTGTTGCAGCGGTCACGCCAGATGTACAGGTGGCCAATCCTCAGGCCAACGCAAAAAATTTATTGCATGTGTTTGAGGAAGCAACGCATGCAGGCGCCACCATCGTGGTGGCGCCTGAATTAGCCATGACTGGTTATACCTGCGGAGATTTATTTGGCACACAGGCTCTGGAACAACAACTAGAAAGCGCCCTGACCTATCTAATTGAACACCTGCCAGATCAGGTTATCGTAGCTTTTGGTCTACCCATACGATGGGAAGATCGCTTATACAACTGTGCCGCAATCGCTCAAAGAGGCCGTCTCCTTGGATTAGTACCAAAAACGTATTTGCCAACCTATCGTGAATTCTATGAGAAACGCCATTTCGTTTCCGGCAGAACAGTTCCGGAAGGAACAGAATACCTAGGCGTTCCATTTGGAACAGATCTGTTGTTTGAAACTAATGGCTTGCGTTTTGGTGTAGAAATATGTGAAGACCTATGGGCAGTGGATGCTCCGTCCAATCGTTTAGCCGCTGGCCGCGCACACCTGGTTCTAAATCTTTCGGCCAGTACTGAAGCTGTTGGAAAGGCTTCCTATCGAAGAGATCTAGTACGTATGCAATCAGGACGGCTCGTTTGTGCCTATGCCTACGCTGCTGCAGGCTGCGGAGAATCGACCACCGATGTGGTTTATGGTGGGCATCGCTTACTTGCGAACAACGGCCATCTGCTTGCAGAGGCGCGTTGGACAACCGGAATAAGTCTTATGGATTTCAATCCGCAATGGATTGATGTGGTTCGCCAACGCGAAACCTCTTTCCCAGAACTATCAAGGCCAGCCTTGCGCCACATCGTATGCGGCGAACTACCTATGTGTGCAGACGGGAGCCTAGCCGGATTGGAAACGCATCCGTTTGTACCAAAAGATGATGCCCAACGCCTCATGCGATGCCAGGAAATTCTACAGATTCAAGTGACCGGGCTTATCAAACGACTTCGTTTTACACATGCTGAAAGACTCGTTTTAGGCCTTTCCGGCGGGTTGGATTCAACTTTGGCATTACTCGTTTGCGTACGAGCCTGTCAAGCTATCGGGAAATCACCTTCCACCATCCTTGCCGTTACCATGCCGGGATTTGGAACCACTAAGCGAACATTACGAAATGCTGAACACCTGGCAGAACATCTTGGAGCAGAACTGCGAACAATTTCCATCATTCCGGAAGTAGAACAACATTTCCGCGATATTAATCACGACCCCAAAAATCACGACATAACTTACGAAAATGCTCAAGCGCGTGCAAGAACATATATACTTATGGACTTAGCCAATCAAACACACGGGTTGCTGATTGGAACAGGCGACCTTTCTGAGATTGCCCTAGGGTGGAGCACCTATAATGGGGATCATATGAGTATGTATGCAGTTAACTGCGGCGTCCCGAAAACATTAGTCAAATGGTGTATACATACTGTTGCCCAAGACAGTAATCCCACTCTAGCCGGTATTCTATCTGATATTTGCGACACGCCTATATCGCCGGAATTACTTCCCGAGGAACAACATACCGAAGCTATCGTAGGCCAATACGAGTTACACGACTTCTTCCTTTACTATTTTCTCAAATATGGATGTGCGCGTACCGACTTAGAAACGTTAGCCATCCGTCTGCTCGGGCATATGTATACAAAAGAGATCATTCATGAAACGCTCACCATCTTCTGTCGGCGTTTCGTACTGCAACAATATAAACGCTCTGCTATTCCGGATGGCCCAAAAGTAGGCACCATCGCATTATCACCACGAGGTGATTGGAGA